>Ga0115005_10004262_pt1 | contig 11384 bp, 9 predicted proteins | sample ArcOceMetagenome_FD_87163 | JGI IMG/M metagenome (GOLD analysis project Ga0115005, IMG submission 87163) | Marine eukaryotic phytoplankton communities from Arctic Ocean - Arctic Ocean - Greenland ARC118M Metagenome | ecosystem: Environmental > Aquatic > Marine > Oceanic | place: Arctic Ocean...
CCCAAGTAATGGGTATTTTAAATGTCACGCCCGATTCATTTTCTGATGGCGGAAAACATGCAGATGTTAATCAAGCCGCAGAACACGCACTTCAAATGGTCGATGAAGGAGCGACTTTCATTGATATTGGTGGTGAGTCTACGCGGCCCGGTGCGCCAGAGGTATCTTTACAGGAAGAGTTAGATCGCACTATTCCCGTCATTGAAGCGGTAGCGAAAAATGCAAGTTGTGTAATTTCTATCGATACGAGTAAGGCCGAGGTTATGCGAGAGGCCGTTAGTGTGGGAGCCGGATTAATTAATGACGTTAGGGCCCTACAAGAGCCAGGTGCATTAGAGGCTGCATCAGAAGCTGGCGTACCAGTTTGTCTTATGCATATGCAAGGTCAACCTCGCACCATGCAAAACAACCCTTCATATGATGATGTGGTTGAAGACGTTGCCCAGTTTTTATTAGAACGAGCGAAAGCGTGTAAAGCATCAGGAATCTCGCAAGAAAAAATATTGTTTGACCCCGGCTATGGGTTTGGAAAGTCGCTAGAACACAATTATGCATTGGTGAAGCATTTACCTAAGTTAATGGACCTTGGTTATCCAGTGCTTGTTGGTATGTCTAGAAAATCAATGATTGGCAATTTACTCAATAGAAAAGTGGATGAGCGCTTGGCGGGAAGCATAAGCCTCGCTACAATTGTCGCACAAATGGGCGCACAGATTATTCGGGTTCACGACGTTAAAGAAACAGCGGATGCTGTCAATATTGTGAAAATGCTGAATACAATAAAATAAGGAATAATAATGACGCAGCGCAAATATTTTGGAACAGATGGCATTCGCGGAAAGGTTGGCGAGAGCAACATTAATCCTGAATTTGTAATCAAGTTAGGCTGGGCAGCCGGAAAAGTTTTGGCAGGTCGCGGTACAAATAAGGTTCTTATCGGTAAAGATACGCGTATCTCGGGATACATGCTTGAGTCTTCATTAGAAGCTGGCTTGTCAGCAGCGGGTATTGATATCGGTTTGCTCGGGCCAATGCCAACACCAGCTATTGCGTATCTGACCAAAACATTTCGTTCTGAAGCCGGTATTGTGATTAGTGCGTCGCACAATCCATTCTATGATAACGGCATTAAGTTCTTCTCTGCACAAGGCTTCAAACTTGATGATGACATAGAACTGGCTATTGAGCATATGCTTGAGCAACCCATGACTTGTGTTGCGTCAGATAAACTCGGTAAAGCAACAAGAATTAACGACGCCGCGGGTCGTTATATTGAATTTTGCAAGGGGACATTCCCATCTGAACTTTCTCTTACTGGTCTAAAAATTGTGGTTGATTGTGCTCATGGCGCTACCTATCACATTGCACCTAATGTACTACGGGAACTAGGTGCTACGGTTATTGAGCTAGGTACTGCGCCAAATGGTTTGAATATTAATGACGGCGTTGGTGCGACATCAATGAACGCTATCGTTGAAAAGGTTAAAGAAACAGGCGCAGACTTAGGCTTTGCGCTAGACGGTGATGGTGATCGATTAATGATGGTTGACCATTTAGGGAATGTGCTGGATGGCGATCAGATTGTTTATATTATTGCTCGTGACGCGCTTAAAAACGGCAAAATGCAGGGCGGCGTTGTTGGCACGCTAATGAGTAACCTTGGCCTTGAAAACGCGTTGTCTAAGCTAGGTGTTCCTTTCGCGCGAAGTAATGTAGGCGATCGATACGTGATGGAGCTTTTACAGCAAAAAGGCTGGTCTATTGGCGGTGAAAACTCAGGGCACGTATTGAACCTTAATATGAGTTCTACAGGCGATGGTATCGTAGCGGGTTTACAAGTTCTTGCAGCGATGCTTCGTTCTCACATGGACCTGCACGATTTGGCAAGTGGCTTCGACATGTACCCCCAGACTCTCATTAACGTTCGCTATGTTAATCAAGACGTGGATTACCTCGCGCACAGTGAAGTACAAAATGCTAAACAAGAAGCTGAATCGGCATTGGGTAAAACGGGTAGGGTACTGTTACGAAAAAGCGGCACTGAGCCTCTTATTCGTGTAATGGTAGAGTCTAACGACGAATCCCAATCACAAAAATGGGCAGAGCATATTGCCGAAACTGTTCGTAAACTCGCCAATTAGTTGGCGTAGCTGGAAATTTTGCTTTTTGTGCTTGTATCTTTTTAATTAAATAGTTAATATCACGCCCGCTTTAAGACAGGGCTAAGGTCTACGTTGTGAGTGATAATGTAAGAAAGCCATTCGTGGCTGGCAATTGGAAAATGAATGGGAATTTGGCGCTGGTCGCTGAGTTCAATCAGAAATTAGCGGGTTTAAAAGCAAAAGCTGAAGTGGTTGTATGTGCACCTTCACTGCTTTTACATGCGTTTGAGGCGGATTCATTTTCAATTGGTACTCAGAATGTTAGTCACCTTGATAATGGTGCTCATACTGGTGAGCTTTCGGTAGACCTTCTCAAGGAAGCTGGCTGTAGTTATGCTATAGTTGGGCACTCAGAAAGGCGCGAAGACCAAGGTGAGTCAAGCGAACTTGTTGCTCTTAAGGCTAAAAAATGTGTCGCTGCTGGTATTGTCCCTATTATTTGTGTGGGCGAGCCTCTTGATGTAAGAGAAGCCGGTGAGGTTGAAGCATTTGTAGGCGAGCAACTCGACGCTCTGGTAGACAAAATGTCTACAGAAGAGCTAAGCAAAACCGTTATCGCTTATGAGCCAATCTGGGCTATCGGAACGGGTAAAACGGCAAGCCCAGAACAAGCACAAGAAGTACATGAATTTATTCGCACTTACTTCTCGAAAGTAGATGCGACTCTGGCTCAGAGCCTTCGTATTTTATACGGTGGTAGTGTGAAGCCAGATAACGCTGAGACATTATTTGCTCAAAAAGATGTAGATGGTGGCTTGATCGGCGGGGCCAGTTTAAAAGCTGAAGATTTTATTTCAATTTGCCAAGCGGCAAACTGACGAGGTATTTATGATTTACGAAGTGCTTTTAGTAGCATACCTAATTGTTGCTCTTTTATTGATTGGATTCGTTTTAATCCAGCAGGGTAAAGGTGCGGACATGGGCGCTTCATTCGGTTCAGGTGGCTCTAATACAGTATTTGGTTCGACAGGTGCTGGTAACTTCATGACACGTACTACTGGTATTTTGGCAGGTTTGTTTTTCTTTATCAGCTTAACGCTAGGCGCAATTACTGCAAATCGCGAAAGTGCTGATGATGAGTGGAACAACCTTGAAGTTCCTGCTGCTTTAGAGCAGGAAGTTGAGCGTCCGGCTGACCAAGACGTTCCTGTTATCGAAGACGCGGTACAAAATGACGTACCTGCTATCGAGACTGACGGAACCGACGTACCAGCGTCTGACGACAGTGAAGGTTCAAACTAAGTAAAGTTTTTGCGGAAGTGGTGGAATTGGTAGACACGCCATCTTGAGGGGGTGGTGAGCATAGCTCGTGCGGGTTCAAGTCCCGCTTTCCGCACCAAATATAAGAAAGCCAGCAGATTGCTGGCTTTTTTTATTTCAGAAATTGATGTTGATTTAAGATTTTGCGAATCTTTTAAGGCGTTCAATAGTGCAATTGTAACAAAGCGTTAAATTCCAAAATATACAGCGTGTTACCCCTGTTACTCGTTCTATTCTTCAGCTATTCTCTTAGCTTATGGTCGCGTTTATTGCCACCTAATTACCGTTGCAACCATGGGGCACCCTAGTGCAAAAAACACTTAGTCAGAGTTTATTTCAAACCTTATTCATAGGAATTGTTATAGCATCGCTTCTGATTGTTGGCGCCGTTTGGCGTTCTGCCAGTACACTTGTTGTGCAAAATATTGACCACGATGTTTCCCTTGCAGAAAAAGTCTTCGACAAGGTTGTTGCAGACAGGCAGGCTGTTATCTTAAGTGTTTCCAAAGTGCTGTCACGCTCATTTGATTTTAGGCGTGCGGTGGGCACCGAAAATATTCCCTCTATTGAGGCCGCGTTTAGAAGTTACGCCGAAAGACTTAATACCGACATTATTGCCTTGGTAAGCTTAGACCATAAGGTTGTGGCTTCACATTCACCACTTTTTGAGGTCGGACAAAGTCTTGAGAGCAGCGTAGCTCTGGTGGTAAACCAGAAAGAAAGTGGTTTGTTTGTTGTAAATGACTATTTAGTTCAACTCAGTCTTATACGTGTTGAAATACCTACACTTAGGTATTACATGCTGATAGGCGTTGAATTTGACGATGCGCTTTTACAAGAGCTTAAGCAACTTGTAGATGCCGAAATCATTATTTCAAAAACCGAATCAAACGAAATTCTCGCCACTACTCTAAGTACGAGTGAAGCGCAGAGAGTTTTAGCTTTAAAACGCGATCCATCATGGGTAGATGTTACGTTTAATGATGAGCTTACTTATTTTACTCGCCGAGTAAACATTGGTGCTACCGATAGACTTCCCGTTAACATTACTCTTGCGGTTGATACCACCTCAGCATTCAATGCGTTTTCCAGAATTCAGATTACTATTTTAATGTTTTGCTTGGCAGCAATGATTATTGCATTGGCGTTTTCTCTCGTGCTAGCGAAAAATGTGACTAAGCCAGTGTCTAATCTAGTGAAAGCGGTAAACAGAGTAGCGTCTGGCTCTTATGGTTCGACACTTGATGAGCCATCGAAATTACGAGAAATCACCGAGCTTGCCAACGCTGTTGATAGCATGCAAGCAAACATAAAAAATCGTGAGTTAGATATCCGTTACCAAGCTGAGCATGATGTGCTCACTGGTCTTTTTAACCGCAATTACGTTGAGAACTACTTCGAGTCTGAAATTAAAGAGAAGCGTGCCTTACAAGTTGTCGCCATTACCGTCATCGGTTTTCGTACTATCAACGATCTGTACGGCTACTCTAACGGCGACAATACATTAAAAGCATTAGCGCAGAGATTAAAGCGTTGGCCTGGTATATCAGCCCGATTAGCGGGCGGAGAAGTGCTATACATCTCGCATGAATCGCTTAATGATGAACAGCTCGAGACACTTAAGCATATCCTAGAACAACCGGTTGAGAGTAACTTGATAGCGATTCCTTTAAAAGTGGCAATGGCAGTTTTAGAGTGCCCGCAAGACGCATTCACGTCAGAAGAGTTGTTCAGGAAAATGAATATCGTTACGGACGAAGCGATTCATAGCGATAAGTGGTGCGTTCGTTATCGTGCTGAATTAGAGGATAAATATAATCGTAGGTTAGCCATTACCACAGAGCTTAAGCGCGCGCTGGCAAGTCAGCAGAACGAGCTGTCTATGGTATATCAGCCTAAAATTGATTTAGTAACGATGAAAGTGTGCAGCATGGAAGCGCTCATTCGCTGGAATAGCAGTGCGTTGGGCTTTGTTCCTCCGGATGAGTTTATTACTATCGCTGAACAGGCAGGTTTAATCGAGCAAGTTACCTCGTGGGTAATGAAGCAAACTATTTCAGACCTGGCCTATTTTCGGGAAAAAGGGTATGACTTTACTGTGGCAATGAACTTGTCTACTCAAGATATTCAAAATAAGGTGCTGCTAAGCAACTTGGTGTCCCTGCTCACTGAAAAAGGCCTTTCACCAGATGCCCTCGAACTTGAAATTACGGAAAGCGATTTGGTGGCAGATGCATCGTTAGCGATAGAGAATTTGAATGAGTTGACGGCGAGAGGGTTTCACTTCGCTATAGATGATTTCGGTACTGGGTATTCTTCACTCGCGTATTTGAAGAACCTGCCTGTTAAGACTATCAAAATAGATAAGAGCTTCATTCTTTCTCTTGCCAGTGACGAAAATGATCAGCAAATTGTTCATACGGTGCTTAGCTTAGCCGCTGTCTTTAATTTGAAAGTCGTTGCAGAAGGCGTTGAAGACCTCGCCTCTCTCAATATTCTCAAGGATTGGGGGTGCGACGTTGCCCAAGGATATTATATAAGCAGACCGCTTAAGCTCGCTGATTTAGAAGAGTGGCTTCAAAATACACCTTTCGGCGAATAGCTATTTTATTAAATAAAATTTATTGTTTTTGTTGAAATTATAAAAGCTATGGCGCTTTCGCATTCGAGATGGCATTGTAAATGCAACGAAACATAGCGAAGCGTGTAAAACCCTCTTTGGGAGCTAATTCCACGGCAAGACGTGAGCTTTTTACCCATTGAGTTGTGAAATTACTTCAATAACAAGGAATTTATTATGGATATCATTCGTATACTACTGTCGATTTTGTTACCACCGCTAGGCGTGTTTTTACAAGTGGGTATTGGCGCACATTTTTGGATAAATATTCTTTTAACGATTTTGGGTTACTTCCCAGGTGTGATCCACGCTGTTTACATCATTGCTAAGAAGTAACTTCAAAGACATCGTTTCGAACGACGAACCTTATCTTTGAATCAAAAAAAGCCAGCTTATTTAAGCTGGCTTTTTAATAGAAGAAAAGTACCTGAAACAGCCTGTTACTGTGCTCCATTGTGGTTAGACTGTAAGTTTTTCGGCATCCAATTCTTTGTTCATCTCTTCTCTGTATTCTTTTGCCAACCTTGTTTTTTGGCTGTCGTTTAGTACTTTTCCTGCAACTTGGAAAAACTCTTGCTCTTCATCAGCTAAATGATGCTCAACTTTTTCCTGCAGGTTTTTTAAATGGCGTAACCATGCCGGTGAACTCATGTCTGTTTCATCAAGTTTCTCTAGAAGCTCATCGATTTCGTGGTGTTCTGCAATACCATGGCGAGTCAAATCAACCGTGGCATCTTTTTCTAAAAGGTGGGTGTAGAAATGACGCTCTTCTGCAATGGCGTGACTTTCCAACTGCGTTTTAAGCTCTAAATAATATTCTCTGCGTGCAGCTGTGTTACCACTTGTTTCTGCAAGAATTTTCAATAACAGACGCTGTTTTTCATGATCTTGACGCAATGCTTCAAAAATTTTCATGGATATATCCCCAAATAGTTAATTACTACTTTTAGTAATGCTATTTCTATTCCATGTGTTCAAGCTTCGTTAGATTATGATTTTTAATAGATTTTTTGTTCGACAGAAACAATGTCACGACGTTTAGCTATTTAGAGCGCAATTTTTACAAAAACTTTTCCGATAAATTCACGTTGTACACGCCCATATATGGCCGCTAAAACTGCGTAATGAGTAGCGTAATTCCAGCGACCGAAGTATTGAGTTAGACGCCTTGTGCGACCATTGCGTCCGCGAGTCGACGGAAGGCGGCAATATTTGCACCTTTCATGTAGTTAATGAAGTCACCTTCCATTTTGCCTTCAGAAACACATCGTTCGTGAATGCTAGTCATAATGGAGTAGAGCTGCTCGTCGAGTACGTCAGCCTCACGTTGATTAAACATGGCATTTTGCCCCATTTCCAGGCCAGATAAGGCAACGCCACCGGCATTAGAGGCTTTACCAGGGACATACGTTATTTCTTCTTCAATAAAAAGGGCCTGAGCTTTATTCGTACACGGCATATTTGCTCCCTCTAGCACCATGCTGCAGCCATTGTCTAGCAATGCTCTAGCATCGTCTTCGGTAAGTTCATTTTGCGTAGCGCAGGGTAGGGCAACATCACACGCAATGTGCCATGGTTTTTTATTATCTACCCAAGTTCCTATGTCATTTTCAGCCATGTCTTTAAGTATATTATTACGAGATGCGTGGTTCTCAATTGCCCACTTAATGGCTGTATCGTTCAATCCCTTTTCGTTGTGCAATAAACCACGACTATTTGAAAGCGTGACTACTTTTCCGCCTTTCTCCGTGGCTTTTAACGCAGCATGCAGCGCAACGTTGCCTGCGCCGGAAACAGCAATTGTTTTACCGTCAATGTACGTGTCTTGATGTTTGCAAACGGCCTCTAGAAAATAAATCAGACCAAAACCTGTAGCTTCGGTGCGAACGTAGCTTCCACCAAATTCTAAGCCCTTTCCAGTTAATACGCCTTCAAACCTGTTATTGAGTCTTCGGTACTCCCCATATAAATAGCCAATCTCTCGCGCACCTACGTTGATGTCGCCAGCTGGCACGTCAGTGTTAGCTCCAATATGCCTTTGTAGTTCACGCATAAAAGATTGATAGAAAAGCATAATGTCTCGGTCCGTCCGCCCTTTAGGGTTAAAGTCAGAACCACCTTTACCTCCACCCATCGGAAGGCCTGTGAGTGCGTTCTTAAAACACTGCTCAAAGGCTAAGAATTTTAGTACGGAGAGATTTACGGTTGGGTGGAAACGCAAGCCACCTTTATACGGGCCCATTGCTGAATTGTGCTGAACTCGCCATCCTTGATTAACCTCAATCTCGCCCTTGCTGTTCATCCAAGAAACCGTGAAATAAATAACGCGTTCAGGTAAGCATATTCGCCTAACGATATCGAATGCTTTGTAGTCATCATGAGCATTTGAAATAGGAACTATGTCTTCAAGTACTTCATGTACCGCTTGAAGATATTCACTTTCACCCTTAAATTTTTCGTTAAGAAATGAATATATTTCGTCGAAGTTGCTTTGATGTGCCATTAACTATTTAATCCTTTTGTTCACGGTTTACTAATACAGTAAGGCTATGAGGGAGTGTTTTTATGACGAGAGATTGGTCTTCATAAATTTCACCATCTACTGCGTAAGCGGTGGGTTTATCGAACGTCAACGTGAGACTGGACGCTTGTTTGTGACGTATAGAGTCTGACTGCTTTTTTGATTCTACCGGGCTAAAAACCAACTCCGCTAACGATTGAAATTGTTTGTCAGAAGAGGTTTGTGGCAACAGCCAAGTTATATCTAATTTACCGTCCGTTATATCGGGTTGTTCTGCACCTTGGGCTAACGCTGTTGTCATTGGGGCTGCATTGGCGATAACGAAACTTGGAGTTTGAAAGCGCTCAGGCTCGTTGTCTTCAATTGCTACGTCAAACGTCATGCTTTCATTATTTGAAATTGCATTCCATAGCCCTTTTAAATAAGCAAACTGTCCGCCCACATTCTTTTCTTCTCTATCTGCTGCGGAAATCATCTTCTCTTCAAATCCCACAGCCGCGACTAAGAGCATGACTTTGTCGTTACACGTGGCGGTGTCTATTTTTAACGTAGCCCCATCAATAATGATATCGCAGGCTGTACTGATGGGCATGACTTTGCTGATATAACCATGAAGAACTTGGCTCAGCGCATTTGCTGTTCCAAAAGGGATTATTCCCATGGTCACGTTAGTATTGATTAAGGCCGAAGCAACCTCTGTAAGCGTGCCATCTCCGCCGCAAGCAACAATGATGTCAGTGCCTTCATCTCTCGCTTCTTTAGCCAGCATTTTTCCGTCAACTTCGGGCGTTGTTTCTTTAACAGTTACCTTAAATTTTTCATTTAGGCGAGACAGCACGTCTTCTTTATATTGCGACCACTTTCCGCCACCTGCGACAGGATTAACAATCAGCGTTAGCGTTTTTTCTAAAGAGAGTAAACCGCCATCTCTTACTTGCTGTAGTGAGGCGAGTTGGCGCTTATTAAGGCGTGCGGTTTGGCGTATTTTGTTTATTTGTCTAAGCGCATCATCAACACTAAGTTTAGGATCTTTAGCTAACAAATAGGCTGCAACAACCAATACTGAACGACCTCGACCAAGAGCACAGTGAACCACCACGTTTTTACCTTCAGAAATTTGTTGGTTGAGCCAATTAATGGCAAGCACCAATTGTTCTGAGGTTGGGCTGGTATGGTCGAGTACTGGTATATTCAGATATCGATAATCTTCTTGATACGCAGTCCAATCAAGACCGTCGAATTCAGCCGTAACGTCAAGAATAGCGTCAATTTGATTCTCATTTAGCAGCGCTACATGCTTATTAGACATGCGACACCCTAAAAACAGGTGTGGCTCAATTTTTTGAAGCGGGGGGACTTTATCGTTTCTGCGTGCATACTCGTTGTAAAGCCATGACCCCAAAAGAAAAGGTACAAAAATCCACCGTATATAAAATGGAATAGAGCCATCTTCACGCTTTCTAAACAGACTTGGATAGTTAAGCAAATAAGCACTGCTCACTGCGATAAGTGAAAATGCAGTCCATCCAAACAATAATTTCAAAAGAACACCAGGAACAAATACCGTTAAAACTAACGATAAAATTGCGCCTAGCACGTAATACTTTACCATTTTCACAATTAACACATCCTTTGTTGTTAAAAAAAGCGAACAGTGTATGCATCTATACTTTCACTCTTATGTTTTCGTTTACTTTTACTGTTGCTAGATGAACTTAGAATTAAATGACTACGTATGCTTGTGTAGTAAATCTATGAGCGTTAGTAATGAAAAATAGTGCAGTATTTAAGGTAATAAACTTTGCGTGGTTTCAGGGAATTTGGTGGCTAGTGATTCTATTTCAGAACCAAGCCGTCATACCCGTGCTTGCTCTAATTGTGTTGTGGTTCTTTCTTTCTCCCAAGCGCTTAGAAGATGCAAAGCTTATGGGAGCCATATTCTTGTTGGGCACTTTTGTTGATGCTGCGCTGACGCAGAGCGGGCTGTTTATTTTTGACGAGTCTGAAGCATTGATAGCGTTTTGGCCCATTCCGATTTGGTTAAGTCTGCTGTGGGCGGCTTTTGCTGGTACCATCTATCACAGCATGATGGTTTTTAAGGGGAGATTATTACTGGCATCAATTGGTGGCGCTGTTTTTGCACCACTTAGCTATATTGCTGGCGCAAAGTTTGGAGCGGTAGAGCTTGGCGTTGATCTTCTACTTGCTTACATTTTCATAGCACTAGTATGGAGTGTGGTGTTCCCACTGTGCTTTTATTTATCCAACCGTTTCGAGGCAACCCAAGTCGAAACGTAAATGCAAGGAGTGTATTGGTATGACGAAAAATGTATTGGTAACTGGTGGTAATCGTGGCATCGGTTTTGAAATAGTAAAAGGAATGTTGTCTAAAGGGTACAAAGTGCTAATGGGGTGCCGTGATGAGGAATCAGGGCTTGAAGCGAAGAAGGAACTTGTGGGTGGAGATTTGCACGTTATCGAAATGCCGCTTGATAATGAAACAGCCATCGTCGACGCTTTTGTGCGCGCCGAGGCAGTGTTTGGACCAATAGATATTCTAATAAATAATGCAGGCGTATTAGACGATATTCCATGGCAAGAGGTAACCGCAGAGTCGCTAGCAAAGTCAATGCAAGTCAATGTTTATGCTCCGCTAACGCTCATTCAACAAACCCTACCTCAAATGATTGAACGCGGTTTCGGACGGATCATTAACGTAAGTTCTAGCTATGGAAGCTTTGCAGAGGAACTAAAAGGGCCTTTTAGCTATGCCATCTCGAAAGCAGCCGTTAACGCACTAACGGTAAAGATGGCAGCGGCG
>Ga0115005_10004263_pt1 | contig 11383 bp, 10 predicted proteins | sample ArcOceMetagenome_FD_87163 | JGI IMG/M metagenome (GOLD analysis project Ga0115005, IMG submission 87163) | Marine eukaryotic phytoplankton communities from Arctic Ocean - Arctic Ocean - Greenland ARC118M Metagenome | ecosystem: Environmental > Aquatic > Marine > Oceanic | place: Arctic Ocean...
GCCCATTTCCTGTGCAATTTCTAGCAGCTCAGGTACGCTTTTTGTTTTTAATTGGGTAAGGTTCATATGCTTGTGACGAATTGCCAGGGTAGGCTGATATTGAAGGAAAAATACGAGGAAAATTTATAAAATCAAGAGCGGAAAAATATGCAAATACAACGCTGCCGCACTTGACGTTTTCTAAATATAGAAGGTTGAACTAGCACTGTCTAGTAAAAAGGAGAATAAAATCGCAAATAGGCGATTATTATCCCCTTTCTTCGCTAATTAACTCTATTAACTAAAGAATTAACTACAGATTAGCGTCAACAAAAGCAGCCAATTGAGACTTAGACAACGCGCCTACTTTAGTTGCTTCAACGTTACCGCCTTTAAATAGCATCAGTGTTGGAATACCACGGATACCGAATTTAGGTGGAGTGTCGCTGTTTTCATCAATATTGAGTTTGCAGATTTTCAGACGACCGTCATACTCTTTTGCAATTTCTTCAAGTACAGGGGCAATCATTTTGCAGGGACCACACCACTCAGCCCAGTAATCTACAAGAACCGGTACTTCAGCTTTTAATACATCATCATCAAAAGACGCATCAGTAACATTTACGATATTTTCGCTCATCGAACCTCTCTCCAAACGCACCTGAGTTTCGTGCTTTATCTTCTTTAGGTATCGATAATACCACCGCTACCGAAAAAAAGTGAACCAATTAAACGAATGTTGTTATCAACTGATTCTGTCACAGGGTTCTGGTAATCTAACTCGAAATAGCTTTCTGAGTAGAAGACGCATCTCATGGATAACAGTGATAACTCCGCCACTATAACCGAAGACGGTGCTTTATTAGCCGCCATAGACCTCGGTTCTAATAGCTTTCATATGGTCGTTGCAAAGCTTTTTCAAGGCGAACTGACAACCGTTGATGTTATGTCAGATAAAGTACAGCTTGCTGCCGGTATGACCGATGACAAAATATTAAGCGATGATGCAATGGAACGCGGGCTTAATTGCTTGCGCCGTTTTGCGCAACGGATCAGTGCTATCCCACGTAGCGCTATCAAAATAGTGGGCACTAACGCGCTACGCGAAGCTCACAACCGCTTGGAATTTGCCCAGCAAGCCGAGAAAATATTAGGCGTCCCCTTCGAAATCATCGCGGGACGGGAAGAAGCGCGCCTGATTTACCTAGGCGTATCTCACACCCTCGCCGATGTTTCAGGCGCCCGCCTAGTAGTCGACATTGGCGGAGGCAGTACCGAATTTATTATTGGTGAGCGCTTCGAACCACTGGAAACAGAAAGCCTAGAGATGGGCTGTGTTAGTTTTACCCAGCGCTTTTTCACCGACGGTAAGGTAAACCCGACTAACTTTCGTCGAGCCGAATTCGCAGCCAAACAAGAAGTTCTCTCTATTCGAGAGCGCTATCGCCAAGTAGGATGGATCAACAGTGTCGGCGCTTCTGGTTCGATTAAAGCAATCCGAAACGCGTGTGTAGAATGCGGCTTCGCCGACGAGGAAATAACGCCGAAAGCACTGGCTAAATTAAAAGACAAAATGCTGTCTTTTGATACCATTTCAGACATAGACATCCCAGGAATAAAACCTGAACGTTTGGCGATTTTACCAGCAGGTTTGGCGATTTTGATTGCCTTGTTTGAATCCCTCGATGTCAAATCGATGGGCTTTTCAACGGGCGCTCTACGTGAAGGCTTGCTCTATGATATGGCAGGACGATTACAGCATGAAGATGTTCGCGAACGCTCAATATCAGCGCTATGCCAACGCTACCACGTCGATTTAGATCATGCCCAACGTGTAGAGCACACTGCTATGATTTTGCTCGCACAAGTAAAAACAACGTGGGAGCTTGATCAGCCTGAGTATCATGACTTGCTAGCATGGGCCGCAAGAACTCACGAAGCAGGCCTGACGATTGCGCACAGCCAGTTCCATAAGCACAGCGCTTACCTTGTTCAGCATTCGGACTTAGCCGGTTTTACCAGCTCTGAGCAGCAATTACTTGGCTTTTTAGTGCGTGCTCATCGTCGTAAATTTCCGAAAGATGAATACAAGCTATTGCCAGACAATCGTCAAGAATCCATGAAGCGCCTATGCTTGATTTTACGTTTAAGCGTTATATTGAACCGCAGCCGCGACGAAGTACGCCTACCTGCGCTCAGCTTACACGTAGAGGGTAAACAAATGCAGCTGACCTTCCCCGAAGGCTGGTTCCCACAACATCCGCTAACAGAAGCTGACTTGCAACAAGAGCAAGACTACCTCAAGCAGATCGACATCAGTTTATCCGTCAGCTAATACTCGCCGTCTTTCTTGTCAAAATGAAGATCGCTACAAACAAAAACGCCCCTGAGTATTCAGAGGCGTTTGTTTTACTCAGTAAGTCATTATGATTGCTGAGGACCTGCCGCTACAATCTCGTCTGCAACGCCACTAAACTTAGTGAAGTTTTCAACGAACTGACCGATTAACTTGCCAGCCGCCGCATCGTAAGACGCCTTGTCAGCCCATGTATCACGTGGATTCAACAAACCAGTTTCAACGCCTGGTACTGTTAGCGGAACATCCAAGTTAATACCGTCTAGGTGTTGAGTCTCAGTTCCTTCCAATGCGCCAGCCTGAATCGCTGCAATAATGCCACGCGTGGTAGGAATGCTAAAGCGAGAACCCGTACCGTAAGATCCACCCGTCCAACCCGTATTTACCAGGTAAACTTGCGAGCTAAACTCTTCGATACGCTTAATCAACAACTCAGCATATTCACGTGCCGGACGTGCGAAAAATGGCGCACCAAAACACGTGGAGAAGGTAGACTTAATACCACCGCCAGAACCCATTTCAGTAGAACCAACGAGTGCGGTATAACCCGACAAGAAATGATAAGCAGCTGCTTCTTTGGATAAAATAGAAACAGGAGGCAGAACACCCGTCAAATCGCACGTTAAGAAAACGATACCTTTTGGCTCGCCGCCCATATTAGTTTCTGAGCGTTTCTCAACGTGTTCCAATGGGTAAGCGCAACGACCGTTTTCAGTCAGTGTTGTATCATCGTAATCAGCGGTACGATTTTCGTCCAAGGTTACGTTTTCAACGATAGAACCGAAACGGATAGCATCCCAAATGATAGGCTCGTTCTTTTTACTCAGGTTAATGGTTTTAGCATAGCAACCACCTTCCAAGTTAAAAACAACGCCTTTACCCCAACCATGCTCATCATCACCAATAAGGTAACGATCAGGGTCAGCTGATAAGGTTGTTTTACCCGTACCAGAAAGGCCGAAGAACAAGGTAGTACTGTCATCTTCACCAATGTTGGCAGAACAGTGCATTGGTAAGACATCTTTTTCTGGCAAAAGGAAGTTCTGTACAGAGAACATCGCTTTTTTCATTTCACCCGCGTAACGCATGCCGGCAATCAGCACTTTACGCTTAGCGAAATTAAGGATGACACAGCCATCGCTCTTAGTACCATCGCGCTCAGGCACACACTCGAAGCCAGCAGCATTAATAATCTGCCATTCTTCCTTGGACTTGGTGTTGTATTCAGCGGGACGGATAAACAGATTGATGCCGAATAGATTTTGCCATGCAGTCTCAGTCGCCATACGAACAGGCAAATAGTGACTTGGATCAGCGCCAACATGCACGCTTGAGACAAAGTGCTCTTTACCGGCGAGATACTCTTCAACACGACTCCACAACGCATCGAATTTATCCGAATCGAAGGGACGGTTAATATTACCCCAGTCGATCGCATCAGCAGTGCTTGGCTCTTCAACGATGAAACGATCCATCGGTGAACGGCCTGTACGCTTGCCGGTAGTGACAACCAGAGCGCCGGTATCTGCTAGCGTGCCTTCGCCTCTGCTGATTGCATGTTCAATCAGCTCAGCACGTGTCAGATTAAAGTGAACGGTATTCTCAGTTTCTTTGGTCATTACTGGATTCCCTTGGCTCGCGCCAAAAACGTTACCTGAAAAGCAAAAATCCCCTGAGTCTGCCTATGGCAGTTATTATAGTGTTATGGGGGCGACAGATATTATCACAAAAAGTCGTGCCAAGTTCCATGAGCAAAACGATGAATAGAGCGCCTGTGCTCGTTCTCAGCCTGTTTAGTGAACTTGGTCAGATATAGGCACATGAGCCGAGTCACTAAACATGGCCTTAATATCCGTTTCATCAAAGCGATAGTGCGCATTACAAAACTGGCAACCAACTTCGATAACTCCTTGTTCGGCAATCATTTCTGTTAATTCTTCTTGGGTCATAAACTGAAGTGCATTCGCACTACGCTCACGTGAACAATCACAACGAAACATGACCGAATCGGGATCAAATAAGCGACAGTCTTCTTCATGGAACAGCCGATACAACAAAGTTTCGTTATCTAATTCGAGCAATTCTTCCGACTTAAGCGTCGCACCTATATGCGAAATATGCTCCCAGTCATTACTTTTGGTACCAGAGGCTGGCATTACTTGTAATAACAATCCTGCCGCACGCTGCCCATCGGCCGCTAGATGAATTTGTGTCGGCAATTGCTCAGACTGCAAAAAATAATCAGTCAAGCAACCAGACAGGGTGGCCTTTTCAAGTGGCACAATACCTTGGTAGCGATGCCCTGATTCAGGTTCAACCGTAATGACCAAGGTGCCTTCATCGCCAATTAAATCGATAATATTTGCGCCTTCATCCACCTCACCCTCATAACGAGCAATGGCTCGACACTCTCGATTTTGATTGATCTCTGCCATCAAGGTGCGAACTTGACCACTACCCTGCGCTTGCAACAAGAGACGGCCTTCAAACTTAAGCGTTGTACTGAGCAGTGATACCGCCGCTAACATCTCACCCAAGGCTTGGCGAATCGCCATGGGATATTCATGCAAGGTTAAAATATCCTGATAGGCTCCTTCTAGACCAACCACCACACCACGGATGTCGAGGTTATCAAATAGAATACGTTGGATTTGATCGGGATTGCTCATGGCTTTTATCTCACTGACTGCGGTCTACGCCGTTTTGCGGTCGTAAACCATATAGATGTCGTTAATGGCAGCATTTTATCACAGTGTTTATCATTCAGCCGCGCTGAAGCTCTTTAACCTCCAGTAATTGTCGGCGACTGCGCTTATCAGGGCGATGGCCCGGGTTAAGCGATGCCCCACCCATGGCTTTACGTTCTAATGCTATTTTTTCACGACGCTCGATGCTTTCGGCAGTTTCTTCGTACAACAACTGCGCTTCAGGCGCACCACGGCGCTGGCCTGAAAGCGCGTTGATGATAATAGTGCGCTCTTCAATACCTTGCCGAACCTGCAACTTCGCGCCCAATTCAACCACTTTGCTACACTTTGCGCGCTGACCTTCATAATGCACTTTTCCGCCCTCAACCATTTGCTTAGCGATAGCACGGGTTTTATAAAAACGCGCGGCCCACAACCATTTATCTAAGCGTATTTTTTCCTGTTCTGGCATCTCTATTTACCTCCTAGGTAGAATGTCGCTAAAGGCGTCTAGCATCATAAATTCGTCGTTCGGCATATCTTCGCCTTGACTATCCGGTTTTAAAATCGACAGTAAATAACGAATACCGTAGCGCTGTGCTGAGCGTAGCACCGCAAGGCTATCATCGATAAATAACGTACGTTGCGGGTCGAATGGCTCTATTTCATGCAAACAATCCCAAAACTCGGCCTGTTCTTTAGGTAATTGAAAATCGTGCGAACTAATAATACGGTCAACTCGATCACCCAAATCGGTATACTCAAGCTTGAGATCCAAGCTACCTCGATGAGCGTTGGTAATAATGACCGACCGTAAACCCGCGTGCTGAACAGCCGTGAGGAAATCTTGAACATGGGGTCTGAAGCTAATTCGGTCTGTAATTTCACGCTTAAGTGCAACGATATCGACGCTGAGCTCTTTCGACCAATAATCAAGACAATACCAATTCAGCGTGCCATGCTCTTCCATAATACGCTTATGAAGCCACGCCCGTGCCTCCACATAGTCTATCTGATGCAGCTCCGCATAGCGTACTGGCAAGTGCTCTAACCAAAAATAGGAATCAAAATGGAGGTCCAATAAAGTGCCATCCATATCCAACAACACGGTATCAATACTAGACCAATCCAACATAGCAGGTACAATCAAGTGGCTACCCTTTCTTAATCATTAGGATGTGATACCAGTATGCCCGTGAAGCCCGATCTTTTGAAGGTAACCCCCACCGCAAAAAGCCGTTTGTTTCAGGTAGAAGAGCTAGAGCTGCGTTTTAGTAACGGCGTAGAGCGCACTTATGAACGCTTGGCCTCGCGCGGTGACGGTGCTGTAATGATTGTTGCAGTGGATGACGACGATCACGTCATCCTTATTCGTGAATATGCTGGCGGCATCAACGACTACGTCCTCACACTTCCCAAAGGATTAATTGATCCAGGTGAAGATGCACCGACCGCCGCGAACCGAGAGCTTAAAGAAGAAGCAGGCTTTGGTGCTAACAACATTTCCGTGTTGCGCGAAATGACAACGGCACCTAACTATATGGGTCATAAAATGACCGTCTTAATCGCGCAAGATATATACCCTTGCAAGCTAGAGGGCGACGAGCCTGAGCCACTAGAGGTTATTCGTTGGCCCCTGAATGATTTGGATTCATTGGTCTATCGTGATGATTTCTCGGAAGGACGCTCAATCGCCGCTTTATTTATGGTTAAACATAAACTGTCATTGTGAACTTAGTTTGCCAAACTGAGCGTTGTTAACACTGGATTATGATCCGAGATATTCGTATTGATCGCCCGTGCGTGCTCAACATGAAGACCACGGTAAAACACGTAATCCAGTGGGTGCCACAAAAAACGTTTGATGTGATGTTTATCAGCAAACTCAACTTCGCTGAGACCCAAGCGAGTCATCAGTGCACGCAGATGATATATACGCTTAGCGTTCCACGTATTAAAGTCTCCCGCTATGACAAGCGGCCCGTCATGATGCGCGATTAACCGACTTATGCTGGCCATTTCTTCGTAAAAGTACTGATTTAAAACAAAATTAATGGCATGTACATTCACCACCAGCAGATCAACTCCACCTTGTAACGGGTGGTGAGTCACTAATGCACTTTTGTGAGTAGCGTACATCAACTCTTGGCGCTGCGAGATAAAAGGCGTGCTTTGATCGCAGCGCACATTAAACGCGCTCATTACACCAAATAATTCTGTGCGCGTTTGAATATTGGGCGAAATTGACCACGAATAGCCATGTAGGTCGAACTCTTCGCGCTGGAAAGTTCGCGCCTCCTGCAATAGCACTAAGTTTATCGACTCTTGCTCCAACAAACCGGCCATTACTTCGTGGAACGCTGGCTGGCCGCTTAATTTGGCGACGTTCCAACTCAACAAGGTGAGACGTGTTGGGCACAGGTCATCCTGATGCCTGAGCCTCGTATAACGATCGGATGCGCTGGATATCGGTTTTAACATAACGCGCAGCTACAACTGAGGCGCAAGGATACGCATAAAATTTTCCATCACTCGCCGGACTCGGCTTTTAGAACGAGGCTCACTCACCGATTTAGCTAACAACCCTTGCATCCACGTTTCTATCTCGCCCATGACGCGCTCAGAAGCAACAAAGGTCGCGACTTCATAGTTAAGGAACAGGCTACGGTTATCTAGATTAACACTGCCTAACATTGCACCTTGATCAAACAACACCGCTTTTGCGTGTAACATTGAGCCTTCATATAAATGCACAGCAATTCCATGCTCCTCCAACTCACGCATAAAAGAACTTCGCGCTAAGTCCGCAATAATGTGATTAGAATTTCTAGGCGTTATCAGTTTTACATCGACGCCACAATTATGGGCAATCATTAGCGCACGCGATAAAGCCTCATCAGGCACAAAATAAGGAGTCACGATCCAAATACGACTCTGTGCCGAATAAATCGCATTCAATAATGATTCATACAACACATCCCCTTTTAGATCAGGACCAGAAGGCGCCACCTGAACACGAGTATCACCCTGTACGCATAGCGTTTTGATTGCTTCGCGCTCGGGCAATACCAGTTCCTCATGAGTGGAATAGCGCCAATCCGAAGCAAATATTTTGGAGTATGCCCTTACCGACTCGCCTTCCACCTGAAAAAGCACATCTTGCCAACGATGAGGGTCTGCTTCAGGACCAAAGTATTCACGCGATAAGTTCATACCGCCGCTCAAGACGCGACAATGATCAAACAAAAAAATCTTACGATGATTGCGTAAATTAATGTAATTACGAAACGGCATTTTAAACACGGGCATAAAGAAGGCTACCTGCCCTCCCGCCGCTCTTAATGCTCGAAACCGCCTCTGAAAAAAATAGGCCCCGAGCGACCCTAATGAATCAATGAGTAACCGTACCTCAACTCCCGCCTTCGCTCGCTCAACCAAACGACTGAGCACCTCCTTAGTTACCGCATCAAATTTAAAAACATACGTACTCATACAAATCGTATGTTGCGCTCCACTTATCGACTCCAGCAAGGCGCTGTTAGCCTGAGCGGCATCGGTATACAGATTAAATTTCTGCTCTGGCAAGTCCTCCCCTTGCCCCACTAAGAGACCATTGAGCAAACTCTTTTCTGTATTGGTTTCCGCTAGCGCTTGCAGGCTTACGTTCTCTTTCTTGTATTTAGGTGTACGCTTTCGGCTACCAAAAATGAAGTACATAAATACAGCGACATACGGCACCAATAACATCAAGAGTAGCCATGAGATCATATTCGCAGGATTACGCCGCTGATAAATCATGTGGAATACCGTAATAACAATAAGCAGCTCACCGGTGATCAAAAACAGGTGATACAAATAAAATGATGTCAGTTCTTGTAACATAAATTCCCAAATAACGATCAGATCTTAAGTTGCGTAGCTAATAGGCCTGCGCCATTAGCTACCTTATTCAGTATACAGAACAAGCACAATGTACTGACACCTTACCGAGGACGATGCATAAAACGCCGGTGCCCAGCCATATTCAATCGCTAAACTGTTATCACGCGGAACTATTTTCATAACATTGGCTCTAGAAGGTTAATAGCAGTTACTGCTGATAATCAAAGCTCTAGCTAAGGCGAAGGAATTTCATGAAGCAGTTTAAATACGGGATTATCATCCTTATCTTGATTGCATTAGCAATCGGAATTTATAGTTGGGTTAATTACCGCAATCAACACCCCTCGACCAATGATGCGTATTTAAAAGCCAACACTCTATACATTAGCCCAGAAATTGATGGACGTGTTACCGATGTTCTGGTGCATTCCTACCAAACCGTAGAAAAAGGTGACCTTCTCATTCGCATCGATGATCGCCAACACTCGTTAGCTCTTCAACAAGCCGAGGCTCAAATCGAACAAGTCAAATCACAAGCGCAATCGGCTCTTGCTAAGCATAAGGTGGCAAAAGCCCAGTCGATGGCAGCCGAACAAGCACAGCGCAATGCGGCAACAGAAAGTCAGCGGATGCAACAGCTGGTTAAACGCAACATGGTTTCTAAAGAGCAATCAGACAACGCTCGGTACACGTTTAACGAAGCCGCCGCAACAGCGACAGCGGCACAAGAGAACATCAGCGCGGCGAAAGCCGATAGCGACGAGATTAGCGTAGAGATCAAAGCGGCTGAGCTAGTGAAAGCACAAGCCGAACTCGATCTTTCCTATACCGAAGTGCGCGCCCCAGCTAACGGCATTTTAGGTGAAGTAACGACACGAGCAGGTCAATTTATATCGTCCGGACAGCAGCTTTTCCCCCTGGTCGACTCATCACACTATTGGATCGAAGCCAACTTCAAAGAAACCGACTTACACGTTATCCAGTCGGGGCAAACAGCTAGCATAGTACTCGACATGTACCCAGACCACACTTTCACCGGTACGGTAGAATCACTCAGCCCGGCCAGTGGTACTAGTTTCTCTCTAATACCCGCACAGAACGCAACGGGAAACTGGGTTAAAGTGACTCAACGCTTCCCTGTACGGATCATGCTCAACAAATCGTCTAGTTCATTACCTCTACGTATTGGCGCTAGTGCGACGGTTACCCTTGATAGCACCGCTACTGATAGTACACGGGCGAGCGCGGCTAAATGATTGAAAGCCAACCAATCGCTAAGCCTAATGTCTCGCGCGGCTTAGTTTCTATTACCGTCATGCTCACCACCATCATGGTGGTACTGGACATGACAATAGTCAATGTCGCCCTGCCCGACATGATGGGCGCATTAGGCGCGAACTCTGACCAAATTACATGGGTACTGACCAGTTACATTGTCATTGAAGCCATTATGATTCCTCTCACGGGTTTCATGGTAACAATGTTCGGCCGTAAGCATCTGATGCTCATTAGCATTATCGGTTTTGTGATCTCCTCAGCGCTCTGTGGCCAAGCGTCTACGTTGACCGAGATGATTGCTTTCCGGCTCATGCAAGGCTTCTTTGGCGCTTTTGTTGTCCCTCTTTCCCAATCAATCATGATAGATATATTTCCAGCTGAAGAGCGGGGTAAAGCCATGGCGTTCTGGGGTATTGGAGTCATGTTGGGGCCGGTTCTCGGACCAACATTAGGCGGCTATATAACAGAGCATTTAGATTGGCGCTGGGTTTTTTACATCAATGTACCCGTGGGTATTCTGAATGTCTTCATGGTGTGGTATTTGTTGGTCGCTGAAAAAGGCCAACGCATTAAAGGCGACTGGTTAGGCGCAGGTTTAATGGCACTCGGTATCGCGTCTTGTCAGATTATGCTCGACCAAGGTAATCAAGAGAACTGGTTCGAATCAGGCCAAATACAGTTACTGTGTTTAATCAGCGCCATTGCTACGATCCTCTTTATCGCCCGTTCATGGGGACGAGCCGATAGCATCATCAACCTCTCGTTGCTCAAAGACAGAAACCTCGCCTGCGCCTGCTTTATGATGTTTGCCTTTGGCTTAGGTTTGTTCGGCACAATCGCCATTCAACCCATGATGCTTGAAAACCTCTTTAATTATGATACCGAAACCACAGGCCTGATCATGGCGCCCCGAGGTTTAGCATCGGCCGTTGGGATGTTTATGGTCTCACGGATGATCAATCGATTTGATTTACGACTGATTATTTTGTGCGGTTTTATCTTATCGGCAGCCGGTACCTATATGCTCACACAAATGAGCCTACAAGCCGCGCCTATGTACTTTGTAACCACCGGCGTTATCCAAGGCCTAGGCATGGGTATGATCTTTGTACCGTTATCAACCCTCGCTTACAAAACGCTAGCTAAGTCCGCATCCAGTCAAGCGGCGGGCATATTCAACCTCTCGCGAACCATGGGTAGC
>Ga0115005_10004264_pt1 | contig 11380 bp, 11 predicted proteins | sample ArcOceMetagenome_FD_87163 | JGI IMG/M metagenome (GOLD analysis project Ga0115005, IMG submission 87163) | Marine eukaryotic phytoplankton communities from Arctic Ocean - Arctic Ocean - Greenland ARC118M Metagenome | ecosystem: Environmental > Aquatic > Marine > Oceanic | place: Arctic Ocean...
ATGAAATGAGAAGCAAAGGTTTTTATATCATATAGAACTAAGCTCATAATTTAGAATTACAGAGAATCTCACTCATTGAATTAGTTCGTCTTCCGAGCCTTTCAACATTCAACATGGAGATCTGTTGAGCTTCTTGATGTTTATGTTGGTCATGTTCGGATCGCCGCGCAATATCGGCGATAGTTTTTTGTCCTTTTGTGACATTTCATTTTCTCACACCAAAAAAATAAAAAGACGACGAAATATTTGTCATCACAAAATCAAAATATTTTTCTCAACCGTCGCTGCTGATGATTTCAGCAAATTGCGATCACTCCACGAGTTCAAAAATGAAAAATAACAGTCCAACATCAAACACATTAACATGTTCTCCACAATGTATGGAGCCACTAATATAATGGAGCACAAGCTCAAATGATCTGGACTGGCCACGAGGGTTACCCCCCGCAGCTCCGAGCACTTCGTCAACGTGGGTGCAAAAGGAGTACACAATAATGCATGCCTGCAGCCTCAACCATGCTGTACAACTATATTACACGTGTACAGGTTCAGCAATTTGTGTTTCCTCCTCATCGTAGGTACCTGGAAATTTCGATCTGGGCATCTTTGGAATCCTCGGCCACATCCTTGATTCCCTTTAGGAACGATCCAATCTGCACACGTAGTTATTTCAACTCTCCAATTATATTGCTCTTTCGTGCAACAAATGCGTTATGGAGCCGTTGCATTTCAGATTGCATTCCCTCTAAATCTTCAATTGTGATGTCCTTTTCAGATCCTTTCAACAAAATATTGTTGGTGTCATTTTCTTTTGCGGAGCCTTTCGCAAGCATCTTAGAGAGTACCGAAACGTGATCCTGTGCTATCACATACAGTTCTGTCGTCTTTTTCTTGAGAATCATATCATTCATAGTAAATTTTTGACGTTGTTCAAGCAACGAGTCTGCAAGTTTCTCCTGCGCACCGTTGTATTCTCTCTCAAGCAACTCAAACTTTTGGAATAGAACTTCGTGCCTCCACTCAAGATCTTTCAACTTAGTTTCTTCTACTTTTAACTCTGCCTTTCTCGTCTCCAACTTTGTCTTTTCGTTGTTAAATTCTTTGGAATCTTTATCCAAAATGTCAAGATTTTCTTTAGCTTTCGCAAATGGTTCTACGATGCCCTTGTTCTTTGATTCCAATTCATTGAATATTTTTTCTGCTTGCCTCAAAGCTTTTCGCTTGAGTGATAAATCTTTCTTGAGATGTTGTATCTCGTCCAACTCTCCATGTAAACTGCTATTATATTGTGTTCTTAATTTGTTGAGCCTCTATCAGGGTAGGGACAAATATAAGTATTACGGTCTCAACAAATTCTGAAGTCAAGAAACCACAGCACTTACCTCTTCATATGTCTTTTCCACAATCTTTGCCTGTTTCTCTTTATCTTCCTCCAAAACCTTGGCATCGCTTTTCATTCTAGCCTCCTTCTCATCTCGGACAGCCTTAATATTCTTCTCCGAATCCATCGTAACGATATGAAACCTCCTCTTGAACTCTTCACGCAACTTTTCAATGCGATTGTCATAGTCACGATGTAACCGAAACATGAAATTATTATGCGATATTTCAACTTCCTTCAGTCGCGTCTGGTACTCTTTCACATTGATAGCCTTCTTGTCTATGCCTTTTGCATGATCGTCTTGGATACTATATAATTGAACTTGTGCATTGTTTTTGAGATTAGTTGATTCGTTTTGTTGTTGATATAGGAGATATTTGATATGATCCTTTATTGTGTCGATATCAGATACATGGCTCTCGGATATCCATTGCAACTCATCTTCCTTCTGTTTTAAGCGCCGTTTCTTAACCTATTCCATTGCGGAAGTAGAAATTGATCGTCAGACAATGCGACGGAAAACCAACTTACATATTCAATATTTAGCATACCTCAACATGTTTCTTTTCCATACCCCAAAAGATCTTCGTCTGCTCTAGTCTTGCTGAGAACTCCTGCTTTGTCTTTTCCTCATTAGTAATTCCGTGGGTAAGATTTTGAGCTTGCTGAATAAGGTCTTTCCGCTTCGCTTCGATTGCTTCCTGTTCTGGATCTTTTACCTTTTTTGACTTCTTTTTCTTCTTTTGAGCCATTTCGAATGCTCTGTTTCAACGAATGAATGCCTAAATTTGAATTCAAAAAATTAATCAATTACTTTTTCCCCCACAAGAAGGTATTATTAAAATGCTCGGAAAGAGTGGCTGAATCTGTCCCCAACCAGATTGAAGATGGCTTGGGCGGGTCGAACTCATGAAACGTGACTGGACTGAAACTTGACAGCAGAGAAAAACAAAGTTTTAAAATTCTGACGGCAGATGATGCCCACCAGCCAGAATTACAACAAGAAGTGAGCAGACCATTAGCCTGCCTCCATTAGCACTCCAATCAAAATATACGAAGCCCCCTTTTCGCTGTCTATGCTTTACATCGCTTCACTATGAAAATCCTGACCATTGGAACATTTTTACTGGCATCAACGCCTTCCCAAGCATTTCAGCCTACACGTGCATGTACTAGAACACCAAGATCTATCAAGGCTAATGCTCAACCTTGGCAATGCCAAAGATCCTTTTCTTCCATTCGTATGAGTATGAATAGCGATTCCAATAGCGAAGATGAAGATGACTACATCGATGACGCCGATCTTGGTGACTGGAGATCGTTTAGAAAGACACTAGTTGATTCTGGACTTTCATCTGAGACTTCAGATGAAGGCTACATTGGCGAACAAACTCCTAGTAGCGATAGCGGCAGCTCTGATATTGATGCTTCGAAGGGATCGACAGTAGACAGACCAAAGTCTGTGTCAAAAAAAAATGAAGAATTGCTGAAATCACAAAGTGAAGAACTTGCGAAAGAATACAGAGATGGTGTATGGGCGCATGAAGCTTCTTTTGTAAGTGAACAAGTTGACTCCTGTCTTGGCATTTTTCTATATTTTATTTACCAATACAATGCTTCATTTACCATGCGATCTATTAGGCCGAGGTTGGGGGATTAGTTGTTCGTATGCCTTTGGAAGCAGAAATATACCGCAGCAAAGATAAATTGTCCATCGGGAAAGAATTAAAGGTTCGTCTTGAAAGAAATGAGGAAAACAGTAATAGCGCACCCCTACTTCAAAACACTGGCAATTCAAAGAAAAATCCGGACCTTTCATTTTCACTTACTGCAGCGCAAACCCTCTTATGGTTTAGAAAAGCACAATCATTGATCGAAGAGCAGATGGAAGAAATTGCTGGTCAAGCTAATGAAAGGGGAGAAATTAACCCAAAGAAGTTACCTCCAAAATCTGAGAGTCTCCTCAAACTCTACTTGGACAATCAAGAAAATTGGCAGGAAGTTTGCCTCGTTGCAAAAAGGAACGAAATGGACGGGAGTGCAATGACATATGCATTGAACCGCCCAATGGCATTTCGTCTGACAGAAAATCTGGCTCAATTGGTTTTATTTGGATCACACAGCGCAATGTCTGATGGTAGGGTGCCAGTATCACAAACTAATAGATACAGCAAATTTCTTCGAGCATTTGAGAAATCATGTGCAGTCTACGTCGGAGGTCCCGATAAGCAAGAAAAACAGGCAGTCATGATACACGGAATATCGGGTCTTGAAGGCGCTGAAGAAATTTCTCCAGGAACTGGAATATACATTGGTGGGCTTGATGATGCGGTTGAGGGTGTGTTAGAGGGTCTTTATCAGCCATTGGACTTTAGATTTTTTGTCGGTTGTCACAAGTATCAAGATGGCGATTTGGATGTGGCGATTTATTCAAATAAGTACCAACCAATTGCATGCGCGAGAGCACTTGCTTTGAAGCAATGCATTCAATTACCCAAACCTCTTTGGCACGAAGTAATGGAGATGTGCGGCGGTGAATTGCGAGAAGTTTCGCGGTTGGAATTGATGAAGAGAGACGACATTCAGGAATAAATAAAGAACTCATTGATTTTAGTGTAATAACTATGCTGACTAGTGTAGTGTCGGGAATAAAAAGATGGATACATCCACTTTGAACTTCTTGGCAAACAAAAATCATGTAACTTTGAACTTGTGTAGGTACTATCAGTAGAATACTCTGAACTCGTAGAAGAAGAATTTTAAAACCGAAACCGACGGGGATACGATAACAATGTGCGACGCACGGCATGCACACGACGGCACAATACAATTACTGCATTCGGCTCACCACTCACCACCAGAAATAAATTATAAATTGGCAACGAAACAAAACCATCTTGCATTTCATCAAACATACATACGAATGGACTTTTCAAAGCAATTGGCAAACTTGGCCCAGTCAGCTTCTCGAGCTCAGCATCAAAGTAGCAGGGGAGAAAGTAGAGGAGGGAACTATCAGCAAAACGATAGAGATTACCGACGTAGCGATGACGGTAGGCACAACAATAGAAGAGGCCGTGGCCGCGGCCACAGTCACGGTCATGGCAGATACCGTCAGGAACCATACAGTCACACCTCCAGAAATAACCGGCAGCAAATGACGGATACAGAAGAGGAGTTCTACCTCCCAAAACTCATCCAGGCCATCCCCAAATATCAACCGCTCCCGCCCAAAAAGAAGAAGAAACAGAGGCACGTTTGTCTCCTATTTCTCACCATTGATGATTTACCATTGGAACATTTGTGGAAAGCATTCTTTTCTTCCAACGACGATGATACAGACTTGATGATTAGCGTAATTTGTCATGCAAAGTTTCCCGAAAAGGTGGCCAGCCCGTGGCTCAAGCAACGAATGCTCGTGCACAAGCCAGCCTTGAGGGATCTTTCGCAGTACAAAGAACGCTACGGGAATAACTCACACATTCAGGACTCGTGTCTACCACCAGCGAGATACTTTTCGAGGAAACCAGAATGGGGTTCGGTGGAGATCACCAGGGCCATGATTGATTTAGTGGACGAGGGGTTGAGAATGGGCACCAACAGGGATAATACTGTGTCTAATAGTATCAAGGATCCACAGCAGGCAGAAGAATACAGAAAACGATACTCTTCCCATCGATACATTGCAACAAATCATGACGAGATTTGGAAAAATCCTATTCCGCCAGTTGATAGATTCATTTTTGTTAGCGAAACGTGCATGCCAGTCACAACCATGTCAGAATTTGAATGCGCTCTCTTTCACGATGAAGAAAGTGATGTTGACAATTCACGGAATGGCAAGCGATTATCAAACTCTACGAGCGAAGGTACAACCAATCCAAATGCATACGATAGTAGTGGCGCAAATAAATCATGGATTAACGCAAGAAACACACCAAACAATGGCTACGCTAGGCAACTACAGTGGGATGCGACTGATACTGCAATCCCACGATCCAAAATATGGAAAGCTGATCAGTGGATTGTACTGACAAGGCATCACGCGTGGCCTATTTTAAGTCTGATTGATGATGCTATTCAATCTGTTCAGCAGACTCAAAATAGTGATAGTGGACGCGGACAATTTGGTGGAAACCGTAGCAGACTGCAATTAGCGCTGTGGCAATGCTTTCGGAGAGTCAAGGCTAGTGATGAAATTTATTTCCCTACAGTCATGGCATTGCTGGGGATATTAGATGATGCCGCCAATGATGATGGGAATGAGGATAACTCGGGGAAGATTTCGAATGAACCAGCAGCGAAAGCAATGAATGAAGAAGTGTGTAGAAGACGAGTAACCTATTGTGATTGGAGTATGAATGCAAAGAATCCTGCTTCATTTCTTATAAGTCGCAAGGATAATTTCAAGGAATTGATTCGTGTCATGAGGTTGGCTAGGGAGGAAAGATGTTTATTTGCGCGTAAGTTTAATACCGGTACTCGTCAAGACATTGAAGAGAATGAAGGAGAGGCTGCAATAACCGGAGAAGAATGGGAGGGCATTCTTAGAAAACTGAGAAGGAAAGCGTAATCTTTGGAACAAAAGGTTAAGAGTAATTTGTCGAGGAGGCAAACGCGAAAGATGGGAAAAGCTCGTTACTTTGTAGCGTCTGGACTTTAGTATCAAGTTATGTTCTAGTCACAAAGAGAGACACATTTCAACGTTTTCAATACCCCCCATGAATTTGTTGCCCCCCAATAATGGTCACTTTCAATGACTTGTTTCAAATAGGTTCGTTCTCGATGGAAACATCGGTTAATGAATCATTAAAAAAATCTTGCAGTCTCTTCAGTATATGTTTTGCACCATTTCCCGCCCTTCTAAAGTCGTGATGCTTAATCTCAATGGTTCCTGAAGGACGATAATGAACTTTGCATTTTGTGACTTTCTCAATATTCCTATGATTGCACCCTCTTTGGCCGATCAGTACTTGAACATTTTGTTAATGTTAGAGGACAAATCTTGAAAGCATTGATGCTATATCTTCAACTTCAAATAACTTACTGTCTCGCGCTGATTTGTATGTGGATTCTGGTAGACGGATTTTACAAGTGAAGATTTTGTTTGGGTTCGATTGCTTTCGAGGCCGGGCTTTGCCAGAATCAAGCGAGCCACAATTATGTTCGCACCACCTCAAAAAAGAATGTAATTTGTCTTCTGGGATCTCTGTATGATCTATCGCACGTTTGCATGTTGACATACAATATCCTTTGACGTGATAAGCTATACACATTTGCGTATTCTTGTCCCAGAATGATGTTGGAATATCTGATTGTTCGTTCAAAAACTTAATAGAGTTTGACTGCGCATATATGTGTTTGAACATGGACGATTGGTAATTATTGTTCACGTCGCGAACATCTGTGGATGTTCCTCTTTTTGGTGATTGTTAAACGGAACGCCTTCTATAATCATCAGTATTTCTTGAATTCGTGACGTTTAACAATCGTCGCCTTTTTCTGCTGTTTGTTAGATCATCTTCATGGTCATCCTCGGAATGACCAGTCCAGTATCCGCTTCCTCCCCTACATTTCCCACACCAATGAACAGAACGTCCATTAATCATTTTTGTCATGCCCTCAGAGGGACCTGGAGGCACATACCGGATCGAATGCTTGAATGGAACGAGGCCACTCGATTCGTTATTCTGAGATGGACGACTAACTAGTTTCTGATCACTTGCCAATCGGTGTTTATTCTCAGCATGACGATTTGGTTGATTGGCTCTACGCCTTTCATCTGTAGAACACGGGGAGAAACCTCGAGTTCTATCATCGGCATCGTTCTCAAACTGGCGCCTCTGGGCATCTCGCTCGTAATGACGTTCCCTCGTTTTCTGGTCACTACGTGTAGTCAATTGTTTTTTATTCTCAGCATGAAGATTTAGTTCATTGGCTCTACGCCTTTCATCTGTGGAATGCTCACGAGGCGAACGAGGCTTTTTCCTATCGCGACGACTGGGGCAGGAATCTTGAGGTCTGTTATCGGATTCGATCTCAAACTGGCGCTTCTGGCCATCTCGTTCGTCATGACACTCCCTCGTTGTTGACCACTTAACGTGCTCCTTTTCACTGTGTTGATAGTTCCACATCCCATTTCCTCCATTACATTTTCCGCACCAGTACACAATACGACCAAAATATTCCTTTGAATCTGGCTCAGATAAACCTGGTCTAATGTATCTCCAGCTTGTCCTTTCAACAGGGCGTCCGTTTTCTTTCTTATTCAAAGGGTGGTATGTGTCATCATTACAATAAGGAAAATAACTTGTTTTGCGTGTCTGTCTATTTTCATTGCCATTGATAGGGGTCTCTGTGTTACTCTTTCTTCTTTGGGGTGGTGATAGTGATGGTCTCCCAGACTGAGACCCATCACAACCCGTTGCAACAAGAGTATCACCAATCGAAGTGCTATCCAAGCTTCTTCTTTTGCACGCGCGAGCGCTTGAACCACCTTCATTGTCGGTATGGTCAATTGCTTCCTCAGCGGCTGACGATTGAATGGATATATCCAACATCTTGTTTGAAGGGAATGGCAAAGTATCCGGTACAGGCAGATCGATTTCGTTCATACTATCATCTTGCATACTATCATCGTTCTCTATCTTTACCGGAGCACGCAAAATCTCAATGTCATCCGATAGTTCTTCTTCTTTCTCCTCCTCCTTGATCTCGCATGTGCGGTACGATACCTTGGACGGGCTAACTTCGTGTAGAATAGAACCTGCTGGGTTGTCATACATCTGTATTGAATACCAATATGTATCTTGAGTGAAATCTCTTATCTCAGTAGCATCAATAGGAATGTCACAAATACCCAAAACGATGCCTTTGAGTGTTTCTTCTTTTGCTGAGCCTCCTCGTTCGTCCTGATTCTTGTATTCAACATATACTGGACAGCCATTTCGCAACCGGATATTCTCCGTTTTGAACATCTTGTGTGATATTCCAGTATCCACTTCGAAAAACATTTCTACCTTGGGTAAGTATTGCAACATCACGCGTGAGACTGTGCCTTGGCCAATACAGCATGCTGGCACTTGGCCGTCGTAAATGTAGATAGGGCATTTAGGAGGGAATGTCGATTTCTCAACCTGATGTCTTTCCAGTTCAACAAGTCCGTTTGCCATGTTGAAATTTGTGTGTAGTTTTGGTGCAATTGATGAATAAAAGTAACAAGGTAGAAGCAAGGGTATGTAGAAGGTATGTACCACCCACCCGGGTAGGTTCTGATTTTGCCTTCTTGTTCACGTCTCGATGATGATGCTAATTACTGTCCATGTTACATGCAAAAGTAGATAGATTGAAAGATTGAAAATTAAAAATAATAACCTGATCCGGTTGTTTGAGAACATTCCAGAGGCAATAAATCTTTTAATCGCGCGAAATTTCGCGCAAAATAAGAAGGGTCACAAAATCAGGATTATCAATTTTCACTAATAATTTGAGATTCAAGTTGATTTGATTCAGGCAGGGATGCGCACAACGCGAACATGAGCAACAAATTCAATTGGACAACCTATTTGGTACCTCACCGTTGGACCTCAGAAGCGGATAAGAATGAAACTGAGGAGGATGAAGTTTCTCCACCTGCTGAAGAAACATTCACCATTCGACACCTGAAACAAGGCGCTACTGGAGCGGTCAAGACCTGGCCAGCGGCTGAGGTGCTACTCGAGTACCTCGTCCGACGTGGAGGGCTCCGGGACGTTTGTGATAAGATTGTGCCCGATGATGGTGGTAGTGGGGATGTCGGCATCTTGGACTTAATCAGCCCACCTTCTACTCCTCTTTCTTTTGAGAATTTGCAGTCGGAGCTGAAGCCCTACAACATTGTCGAGCTAGGAGGCGGTACCGGATATCTAAGTGTAGCTCTGGCCCTGGCATTGAACAGCATCGACAGCAGTACCCCCGTGCGACGTAGGGCTCGTCTCATTTGTACTGACAATGACCGTGCAACTATCAAGAACATGCGGCATAATATTGCTCGCCAGCCCCTCAATATGAATATGAACAAGACAGTGAGGATCGAACCATTGGATTGGGGATCTGATGTTGGTGGAGAGAAGTTCTCCAAGGTGGTCACATCGCAGTTTCAGGAAAAGACGAAAAAGACGCAACTTCCAAAAGAAGAGCGTCCTGCTGAGCCGGAAGACCCGATCCGTCTTCTATCTCATCTTATAGCATCAGATGTTCATTATGGCAAGACAACACTCGAACCATTATCAACTGTCATATCTGCAATAAAACTTCGAAATCCTAATGTCGCAGTGATTCTCTTGCTCAAAGAACGCTCCCCTAATGCCGTGGCTGATTTGAAAGAACAAATTGAGGCAAAAGTTCAATGTGGACTCGAGTTGGAAGAGCAGTCACGTAAAACGGAGCTACGAGGTTTTTTGGTCAGTGTACGCGATGTGCTTCACAGGGAATTACCGGACATGAAGATGGTTGAATGCTGAATTCCGTGCTGGCCTCTGACCAGGGCAGCAAAGCAAGTGCTTAATTTTAAACCAAGAATAGAAAAGCGTACTCGTAAAGCGCCAATTAGAAGAATTAGATCTGTGGATCAAAGTTGATACGTAGCTAGACTGAGATCACCAACGGTGCCAATTGATAAACCAACATCATTCCCTCAAGCAAAAACATTCTGTAAATTTGCCACCAGAGCCGAGGAATAATCTTAATGATTTGCAACCAGCAAGATCAGTATCACGTATCACATACCCTTCCGCCAGCAAATACAAAAACCTTGTCCTGCAGAAGATCTCAATAGCTATCGTTACATACCGGCACATTCTCCATGCGTGAAATGATCCGATAAACTAAAAGCTGCACTAGACAGGATAGGAAGAGGGAGGAGGCTTGTGACTTCAATTTTTAAAAGCTTCACAGTCCCAACCCAACAGAAGCTTTTACACTAAGTAAGGTGTACTTTCTTTTGCTTACATACTGACTGTGTGTGTTGCATACTTGTAGTCCTTCAACGAACGCACACTCAAAACAGTCTCAAACACACAAACTCTCACAGCGGCTTGATTGCAAGATTGCAAGCTACGAGTAGTACACAACACAAAACCTCTCCTTCTGCCATTCTTCTGGTACACTGTATTCGCAGCTGCCTCAAATTTTGCTTTAAAAAGACCGACTTCAATGCAACAGTTTAAACGTCTTTCAATATTCTGCTACGGTTTCCAGGTGCTTCAGATTTCTTCTGGCCTGCAATTATTGAATCCAATAGAGAGAGTCGCTTTGAATAACCGTCTGAGCAACATCAAACTTCAAACGAAGAATAAATTCTTGGACATCAACGAGAAAAAAACGATGGATGTAGTCTTTATCTTTCCCGGAGCTGGCGGACCAGATCAGTTCACTGATGAGCTGGAAGCGAAACTAATTTCCAATTTGGGGGGTGGTGAGCAACAGACATCGCCTCTCACAAATCTATTTTCATCGCTGGGAGGAACGAAGGCTGCTCCAGTTCCTAACGTGAAGACATTGGATTGGCAAGATTTTCGAGGATCCTTATTAACAGCCGCATATGATGGTGAGGCATTCGGGGAATGCATCGCCTCCATATTGTGGGACGATGGCAATGCTGAGCTTAGATCTGTTCATTGCATTGGTATCAGTGTTGGAGCATTTGCAGCAAATGCATGTGCAACAGAAATCAATCGACTTCGACAACAAAAAAGTTTATCATCTTCCCCATATCTTCGATTGACTCTATTGGATCCGTTTACTTCACGGGGGGCATTTGGATCTGGGTACGGGGACGAAAACTTCGGATCGTCTGTTGATTATGCCGAACAATATCTGAACACTGATGATCCAGTACCCACCACCAATGACCCTTTACCACTCTGCGCATGCATTGATGTGACTGCTGCTCAAGAGAGAAATAATTTTGAGCTGCCCGAAAATGAATCAATGCACTGTTGGCCATTGGTGTATTTCGCA
>Ga0115005_10004265_pt1 | contig 11380 bp, 4 predicted proteins | sample ArcOceMetagenome_FD_87163 | JGI IMG/M metagenome (GOLD analysis project Ga0115005, IMG submission 87163) | Marine eukaryotic phytoplankton communities from Arctic Ocean - Arctic Ocean - Greenland ARC118M Metagenome | ecosystem: Environmental > Aquatic > Marine > Oceanic | place: Arctic Ocean...
AATAGCGAAAACAATATCTTGAATCAGTTCGGGGGTAATTAAATTTGGAATATCCGCAGCAACTTTCATCAAATCATCGGCTCTGTCCAACAGGACATGATCTTTAATACTCGGAAAAGTACGAGAAAGATGCGTTTCCCAATTCCGCCAATTATGATGAAAATATAAACTCGCTCCGTGATCAATCAACCACAATTCACTTTTCCAATTTAATAAATTCGTATTTTTTACTGTTCGATCAATATTTGTAATCATACTGTCGAGTAGCACGACTTTAGAAGCAGAAAGAGAATCGGCAACGGAAACCAAGGGATCGTAAGTAATTGCTCCCGACAAAAAGTGTAAACCAAGGTTTAGTCCTACACTGAATTTTAGCAAATCTTGAATTTCTTCATCTGGTTCTGTTTTACTAAATGAATCATCTAAATTCATAAAAACCAACTCTGGCATTTTTAAGCCCATTGCTCGTGCGAGTTCGCCACCAATTAATTCAGCAATCAAGGCTTTCTTTCCCTGTCCCGCACCTCGAAATTTCAAAACATACAAAAAATCATCGTCCGCTTTTACGATAGCCGGAAGTGATCCGCCTTCTCGCAAGGGCTGCAAGTATTGCACAACGTTTACCGTTCGAATATCAATTTTATTCATAAGGTGAAGATAATGAAAATGTTAAAATCGGGTATGTTTTTTAGAAAATTGTGTCGGTATTTTTTGACAAAACATTGCCGACAACTTCGTTGAAATTTATTTTCATAACTATAGCTATGCAAATAAATTTTGCCTTGTTCTCGACAAATTTTGATGCAAAATCCACTTGACACTATTAACTTGACTCACTACTAAGGTATCATCTGGTAAACCTGTCTGAAATCTATAGGCATTTTCCACAGGAATTAATAAATTGTTTGCTCCTCAAAAGTATAAGTGTTGGCTGCGGAATAGTTTTGATATTCGTATAAGCTGTATTTGCGGACACTCCGAACCGATTTACGAAGACTTGACGATTTCCCGTTCTGAGTATGAGTTCAAAGTATCTTTCGACCAATCAATCATAACGGCTTTTTTATAAAAATCAGACAAGCTAATTTGAGGTTATTTTCAGACAGAATTAATAAGGTTTTACAGGATAAAGTGATTTTTGCTTTGCAAAAATCTTGTAAAATCCTATGAATGCTGTCAAAAAAATACATTTCGACAAGTCGAAATCCTAAATATCAATCGTTTTTATCACGATTATTTTTTATGGGAAAGCCCTTCAATAGAAAGGGCATAATATATTCTCTTATTCTTTAATACGAATGAATTGTAGAAAATCAGAATTTTTAGCGACTACCAGATAATCCTTATTGCCAATCGTAATTTTTGCCATATCCTTAGCATCTCCTGGTACATAAAACCCACTTTCTCTACTCAAAACAGGTTCAAATTGACCTTTGCCATTTCCTTTTAAAAATAAACCTATTCCTGCGTCATTTCTGGGTGTTTCTACTTCCGAAGCATGGAGATTACCTACTATTAAAGCATCTGAATAGCCATCTTTATCATAATCATCGACCAGAATCTGATTAATAGAAGATATCTGTGCTAGGTTTGGTAAGCGGTGAATTTCAAAACGATTGCCTTTATTTTCTAAATAGATATTGGCGAAAGATTTGACTTGATAATGCAACGCATTTTCCAATGCTTGTTTGGTATAAACATCGGATAAAGTGGCATTGGCATAAGAGTCGTAATTTTTATATTTAGCTTTGATTGCTGGCATTTGTTGAGCAGAACATTGGCGACCTCGCACTGGATATTCTTCGCCTTCGTTGACGTAGCTCAAGACAATATCCTTGGTATTATTGTCATCAAAATCATCAAAATAAATATCGAAAGTCGCTTCTTCATTGGCTTTGTACTTATAGTTTTCGCCTAGGTTTCCAACTAGAAAATCGATATCTCCATCTTGGTCAAAATCTCCTTCGGCAATCCCAAACCACCAACCCCTCGTATCTTCCAAACCTAAAGAAGCAGAAACGTCTTTAAATGTTCCTTTTTCATTTTTTAAAACCATAATGGACATCCATTCTCCGATTACAATCAAATCTGTCCAACCGTCTTGGTCAAAATCCGTCCATAAAGCATCCGTGACCATTCCAGCTTTTGCTAACATAGATGGGCTTGCATCTGCAAAAAATATATTATCTCCTGCACTTTTATTTTCGAGTAAATAACTATTGGTCGGCGCAGGATAATTCCCTGGGACTAATCTTCCACCGACAAAGAGATCTAAATCGCCATCTTTATCATAATCACAACTATGCACCCTTGAACTGCTGACTAATATCTGAGGAATGGCATTGGCTGCTTTTGTAAAGTTTCCTTGTCCGTCATTTATATAAAGTCGGTCTTGCAATGCTGGCGCATTAGGTGTAAATTCGTTGCCACCACTCGCAATATAAATATCTTTATCGCCATCATTTTCGACATCAAAAATATGAATGCCCATATCCTCCGAAATCTTATCGGCTTCAAATATGGACGTTTCTAATTGGCTAAATCCTGTTTTGTTTTGTAAGTATATGGCCGTGCTATTATTGGCAGAAGCACCGACGACTAAATCATCTTGACCATCTCCATTCAAATCTCCGACGGCTATATTAGGCCCAAACATAGAGGTTTGGTGCGGCAATAAAATTTCTTTTTCAAAATCGTTATAAAGGTTTTCAATATGTTTGTGGTTAACTACTTTTGGTATATTGGTTTCGGTTTCAAATATTTTTTCTCTGTTTTTAATTGGAGAATTATTGGGTTGATTGGCTGCTGTATAGGCTATTTCTAAAGTCTTATTAATAGGCACATTTTTAAGGACTTGCACTTTTTTGTCAAACCAAGTGATTTGAATAGAATCAATTTGGGTTACCTGACCTAAGCCAAAATGCAATTGTGGAGCAACGGATGATTGAAAGCCTCTGGTCAATGTCAATTCTTGATATTGTTGCATTCCGCCGGCAAATAAGGTGGCTTTTACGCCTAAGCCTAATGGATTATTAATTGAACCTTTAAACTTTAAGGTTAAATGATTATTTTTCGCAGGATTCATATTTTCATAAATAATCGCAACACCGTCAATATTATTTACAATGATTTCTAAATCACCATCATTATCTAAATCAACATACACACAACCATTCGAAAAGGTTTTTTCTGGCATGCCCCAGTCTATATTTTTTTGTTGGAAGGTTAAGTCACCCTTATTTTGGTATACATAATTGGCAATTTTTTCGGAAGGAATCGCCAATGTTTTGGCAAGTGTACTGTCTTTATGAACGCCTTTTTGGATGGATGAGAAAAAATCTCGATTATTGATTTCTCTTCTGGTTCCATTCGCAATAAAAATATCTTTCCAGCCATCATTATCTAAATCGGCCAATAGCGGACTCCAGCTCCAGTCGGTAGAAGAAATACCAGCTAATCTTGACACATTACTAAAATCAGGTCGGGTATCATTGGAGAGGTTACCATTATTTAGTTGTAGGCTATTTTGCATATATTGATAATGAAAACCCGAATTAACGGTACTCCAAAATAGTTGAGGACTCATACTCGCCATGTTTGCTTTCGCCCGACGGTTTTTTTCTGCCGTCATATCTACTTGTAAAATATCTAATAATTGGTCATTATTAAAATCAGCGATATCTACGCCCATTCCGTAAAAAGAGGTGTTTTTTGTACTTTGTCTGACTTGCTCTGAAAATGTACCATCTTGATTATTAATAAAAAGATAATCAGGCGTACTAAAATCATTAGATACGTATAAATCTGGATAACCATCTTGATTGAGGTCGCCAACGGTCGCACTTAAAGACAATCCAAAAGTTTTTAATCCTGCGGCCTCTGTCACATCAATGAAACGATCTCCTTCTCTTTGATAAAGCCTATCCATCTCTAAGGGTTTCGGAGATTTCTGTTTGAAAGCGTAGTGAAAGTTAGGTACATTAAATGGCGTAGGTGGGTAATTAGCGACATATAAATCTAAGTCACCATCTAAATCATAATCAAAAAAAGTAGCTTGCACACTGTTACTAGGATCGGCAATACCGTACTTTTCGGCTTGTTCTGTAAAGGTATTATCTCCGTTATTGACGAATAATTGGTTTTCTTTGGGTCCAAATTTTCCACTAACGGAACAATAAATATCTATAAATCCATCATTATTGATGTCAACCATCGTCGTACCTGTGTACCAACGGTCATCGCCACTCATTCCTGCGGATTGAGTAATATCTTCAAATTGTAAATTGCCTTTATTTAAATAAAGTCTATTATCAACCATATTACCGGTAAAAAATAGATCAATTAATCCATCATTATTAATATCTCCTGCTGAAACACCTCCGCCCATATAAATGTAGGCATAGGTGAAATAATTTAAACTATCATTTTCAGCTAACTGATTGGCAAAGTCAATTCCTGTCTGATTAGATGGAAGCGACTGAAACAAGGTTTGCTCTGTTTTTGAAGTCGGATTGGAACAACCAGAAAATAGGCATAATAATAATAATCCTAGTCCCAAAAATGAAAGAAATTTCATACAGCATGATATTTAAAAGAATGGCTCTCTGGCAATTTCTGCAAAACTGAAATAAGTGGAGACTTTCGTAACAGCTATTTTAGCTGCCGCAACGGTCTCCATATTTTTCGGCAGCTGAGCGCAGCTGCTACAGGCAGAAATTATCAAAGAGCCAAAAAAATGGAAGAAACAGCATTTTTAAAATGCTATTCCTTCCATGTATTAACTAAATTTATAACGTATAAATTTATCAATTAAAATTAAATTAATTGATTTTTATAGTTAGGATATATTAGTACCCTGGGTTCTGCGTCAACGCACCACCACTTAAATCAATTGCACTAAGTGGAATTGGAAAAATATCATATATACCTTGATAAGCACTTGCTTTTGGTCCAAAGTTAGTGATAGTTCTCGTTTCATTAGCGAAGTAATCAGTCATTACTTGTTCTGCTATATCCCATCTTCTTAAGTCAAACAGTCTATGTCCTTCCATCCCTAATTCCAATCTTCTTTCAAAACGAACTGCTTTTCTAGCAATATCTTGATCTGCGAAAGCGACATAAGGTTCTACGACATAATTTGCTGCATCTCCAGAGCCATCTACTGCTTGCATGTAAGAAGAAGTTTTTGCTCGTGCTCTTACTTCGTTCACATTTGCCAAAGCAGTTGCCAAGTCACTTGTTTCTGCTGCTGCCTCTGCAGCCATTAATAAAACATCTGCATAACGCATGATATAATAATTAATACCTGAAAGTTGCTGTCCCCAGCCACCAGTACCTTGGTTAACATCTTCTTCTCCATCCCAATATACATTTTTCTTAGGTAAATATGGACCGGAATAATCTTGAGGCGTTGCTCTAATCCAATCCTGACCTGGGTGTGCACCATAACCGTTATAATCAATACCTCTACGACCAACCGTATAATCACTTCGTGGATCTAAAGAACCAGCGTAAGGCGTGAAAGCATCTGCACTTGCAATACCAAAATCACTTGTTACATCTTGTTGATTATAAGTGTCTAAAAGAGGTAAACCATCCGTACCGGTTTGGTAAGCATTTAACAAATCTTGCGTAGGTTGGTAAAAACCACAACAAGCACCAAATGGTCCAGGATTAGGGAAGTTTAAAGCACCTCCTATATTTCCGTTGTAAGATTGTCCATCATCAGCTGTAAATTGAACAGCAAAAACGGATTCAGGTCCACTTTCTCCTGCTGCTCTAAAATTATCTACATAATCTGGCAATAATGAATAAGGACCATTATCAACTACATCATTTAATAGGGTAGAAGCTTCTGTCCATTTAGATTGATATAAATAAGTTTTACCTAAAAATGCTTTAGCTGCCCATGAAGTAGGTCGTCCTATTTCTCCCTGACTACTTGGTAAATTATCAACTGCATATTGGAAATCCGCCTCTACTTCAGTCCAAATAGCACCAGAGTTCGGTTGATTAAATTCGGTATTCGTATAATTCTCATCTGAAATGTAAGGAACATTTCCCCACATTTTCTGTAATTCAAAATTGAAATGCCCTCTTAAAAAGCGAGCTTCTGCTAATTGTGCAGAAAAGTCACCATCTGGAATGCTATTAATTAAAGAAATAACTGCATTTGCACGGTTAATACCGGCAAAGACAACACCCCATTTAGCATAAAAATAACCATTACCAGTTGCCCAGTTCATTAATTCAAGCTCTTTTAAATCCGCTTGATCATCATCTGTACTACCTTTATGAGCATCATCTGAAAGGACATCCATTATCCAGTTATCCGGTGCGACTCCCCATTCATTTCCAAGAGAGTTAGCTCGGACTCCATTAAGCGAAGAATAAGCTCCTGTCAATAGTAAATTTACTCCAACTTCGTTTTTCAATGCTTCATCACTTAGTGCACCAATGGCCGGTGAGGTTGTAAACTCATCACTACAAGCCGTGATTAGTATACTTGTAATAAGCATAAAACCAAATATTTTCTTTTTCATATTATTAAAATTAAATATTTTTTATTTTGATTTAGAATCTGATGTTTGTACCAAAAGTAATCCCTTTAGATAATGGATAGATTTGTCTATCAACACCTAAACTTAAATTATCATAAGAAATAACTTCAGGATCATATCCACTATAATTAGTAATGGTTAATAAATTAGACCCTTGTATATATATTCTAACAGATTGAATATTAGCTCTTTCAGAGATAGCGTCAGGTAAAGTATAACCAACTTGTAAGTTCTTTAATCTAAAGTAAGAACCATCTTCTATAAAGTAAGTATTAGCAGAAGCTTCTTCTAATGGATAAGAACCAGTCAAAGCAGGTACATCAGTATCCGTATTAGTAGGTGTCCAAGCGTCTAATACTCTTGTACTTCTATTACCGTTAAAGAATAAACCAAAGTCTGTAAATACTTTGTTATAATTATAGATTTCATTTCCTTGAGATCCTGTGAAGAATACAGATGCATCGAAACCTTTGTAATTAGCCTTCAAGTTGATACCATAAGTGAAATCAGGGTGAGGAGAACCAATATTAGTTCTATCATCATCATTAACTACACCATCATTATTTACATCTTCATATACGAATCTACCGTTATCATCAAGACCGGTAATATTTCTACCATAGAAATAAGACATCTCACCGCCTACTTCTGTTCTTGTTACGGCTCCATTTCTTAAATCTTGACGTCCTGCAACAGGAGCATCATTAATCAAACTGATTACTTCGTTTTTATAACGAGAAACATAGAATGAAATATCATAACCGAAACCACCAGCAGTCTTATCTGCATAGCCTAATTCCAAGTCAACACCTCTATTTCTAATATCTCCTAAATTTACTAAAGGTGCTCCTGCATCAATTGCAGTAGAACTAATCAAACTGAAATCTCTAGTAATTAAGTCTTTAGTGTCGATATTATAAAATTCGGCATTAATGATTAATTTATTATTCAGTAGACCTAATTCGATACCAAAATTCGTACTAACAGAAGTTTCCCATTTTAAATCAGGATTACCAACTTGTGATAATAGAGCGCCTGTTGAAATACTACTTCCATTAAAAGAGTAGTTCGCTAAAGCTTCATTTAAGTTAGAAATATTAACTGTTGGATTGTTCGCTGGTAAAGTTTGGTTACCCAATTGTCCCCATGAACCTTTCAACTTTAATCTACTCAATACAGAACCTTGAGGGAAGAATGCTTCCTTCGTTACATCCCAACCTGCACTTAGAGATGGGAAAATATCACGTTTATTATCTCCTATAAAACGAGAAGATTCATCTTGACGTAAAGTTACAGTAGCAAAATATTTATCTTGGAAAGAGTAATTAACACTACCAAAAATAGAAAATAAAGTATTATAGCCAGAATAAACGTAATCTATGTTTGGTGCACCTGAACCATTACTCAATAAGTAGAAGTTAGGATCTTCAAACAAGTAACCTTGTCGAGAAATACCAGTTCCTTTTCCTTGATCTTTCAAAGCTTCAACTCCTCCAATTGCATTGATATAATGATCACCAATAGATTTTTGGTAATTCAAAGTGTTCGTCCAGTTCCAGTTGTAAGCAGTTTGGTTTTGCTCTGCTAACGTATTAGTAGAAATTGGCTCACCATGTTCTGGATCTAAAGCGGTAAAGTATCGAGAATTAAAAGTATTGAAACCACCTGCCAATACTGTTTTAGCAGTTAATCCTTCAATAATTTGATAAGACATATAAACATCACCAAAAATAGATAAACGTTTATTATAGTCATTTCTAGATCTATACAATTGAGCAGCAGGATTTCTTGTATTACTTAATCCTGGACCAGCAACTCCTGTGTATTCTCCATCATCATCCAATACAGGTAATAATGGTGTCATACGACTAGCGTTTTCAATCGCTTCGTTTACGCCAAGTTTTGTATTAGTAAAGGCAACATTAATATGTTCTCCTACCTTAAGCTTGTTTCCAAGTTTGAATTCAGAGTTCATTTTAACATTTCCTCTTTCAAATCCAGTCTGTTGTATTATACCATCTCTTTTTAAATATCCGGCAGACAAGTAGTACTTCCCATTTTTTTCTCCATTAGCAATCGAGAAATTAACACTAGATACAGGGGCAGATTGAGTAATCGCATCAACCCAATTCGTACCATTACCATTTGTTGCAGCACTGAATTGTCCAGCAGGTGCAAAAGTAGTAGGAGCATAAGAAACGACTCTAGTGTACCCTTGAATAGACGAAGGCAGAAGAGGAGTACTTCCATTTCCATATTGTGGATGTTCTGGCGTACCTCCATCATTGAGCTGACTTTGCCAAATCATATCTGCATGCTGCTGTGTATTCAATAAACCGGGGACATTAGAAATATTTGAAGACCCAGTAAAAGCACTGAAAGCAATTTCAGGACGAGCCATATTATATCCACCACCTTTAGTAGTAATAATGACTACACCATTAGAAGCTCTTGCACCATAAATAGCTGCTGCTGCATCTTTCAGGACGTTCATTTGTTGAATATCGCTTGTACTTAAGTTGTTTAAAGCGTTTGGATCGTCTGTTTGTACGCCATCAATAATATATAATGGATTGGTATTGTTACTTGTACCAAAACCACGAACATTAATTTTAGGAGCATCTCCCGGTCGTCCACTAACGACAACAGTTACACCTGTTACTCGACCCTGTAATGCTTCTGCCGCATTCACAACAGGAGCTTTTAGAGCTTCTGACATGTCAACGGAAGCAACCGAACCTGTAATGTCTCCTCTTGTTTGAGAAGCATAACCTACCACAACTATTTCATCGAAAGAAAGCCCTTCGGTTAATCTAATCAAAAGATTGGTTTCTGCACCTATTGTAACTGTTTTGTCAGCATATCCAATATAAGAGATCTTTAAAACATCTCCCTGTTTGGCATCCAAACTGAACTCACCGGTGACTCCGGAGATCACACCCGTAGAAGTACCTTGGACTAGAATGGAGGCGCCAATAAGAGGTTCTCCGCTTTTATCGTCCACGATAGTGCCCGATACTTGTGCATAGCCAGATGCACAAAAAGCAAGTAGCATTAATAGCAAGCTACCGCGTTGCAAATGCCATTTAAAACAATGAATAAATTGAATCATATTGATGATTTTATTTGATAAAAAAAAGTGTTCTATAAAAAGTTAATTTGAAGAATAAAAATCCTTCACAAAGTGAAATTATTTAGTTCCTAATAATGGATATTATCTTTATATTATTTTAGGGATAAATAATAGTAAACTAAAAATTTCCCAATGATGGAACTTTATTTTTAGTACTCGAAATATTGGATAATATAGTATTAGAATCGGTTAAAAATTCACAGTAATAATACTGAAAGTACTTTAGTGAAGGTGAGTCGCTTAAAATTTTACAATAGTTGATTTGCTTTCTAATTAATCTAAATTTGGCTAGAAATGACTAAGGACAAAGAATGTTTTGATTTATGGGATAGGAAGATTATGAGCTTGTTTAGATTTTGTTCATTCTGTTAGAAAGTTAATATCGGCGGACCAATCAATAAAACGGAAATAAGTTTTAAATGGACAGATACGATTTGCGATATTGAAGAGGAGTTATGTTGCAATGCTTCTTGAATTGTTTATTAAAATTGGATAGATTTTGAAAGCCTGACTGTTCCGCAATAAATTGAATATTATTTGTGTCCGTTTGCAATAAATTACAAGCATATTCAATACGTGTTTCGGTCATAATTTGTACAAACGTTTTTAAGGTATGTTTTTTTAAATAGCGGCAAAAGGCAGTTGGTGTCATATTAGCTACTTTGGCTGCATCAGCGAGTTTAATATCTTCTTTAAAATGGTTGAAAATGAAATTATGTACCGTATTTAAGCGATAGTAATCAGGAGAATGGTATTTTTTATCAGCTCCTTTTTTACTTAATAAACGGTATTCCTCCGTAGTGGCTAAATCTTGTAAAATATCCAAAATGAGGAAAATAGAGGGCATTCCTTCTAGGTCAGGAAGCTCCTTAAATTTTTCAATTAGCCGTGTCTTTGTTTTCCCTTGAATACTCATACCTTGTTGGCTCTTGATCAATAAGCGGCGGATGGGTAACATTTCGGGTAAGTCCATAAAAGGAGGACCAAATATATTGCTATTAAATTGTAAAACCAGAGACTTTGCTTCGTGTCTACATGGATTTTTTTTAAATTCTTGGTCACTTATAAAGGCATGAGGCAGATTAGTACCTAAAAAAGTTAAATCCTCTACCTCCATTCGCTCCACACTAGTGCCAATAAATCTTGTCCCTAAATTACGATAATGGTAAGTTAACTCTAATTCGGGGTGATAATGAAAAGGTATATTTATAGGATGTCCAGATTCCTTACGTAGAAAAAAGGATTTATTAACAAGAAACTGTATCTGCTCGTAAAAAGGTTTCATCTGGTGTGATTGCAATGGTTTGGTTCAATAATAAATTGTCATTATCCATCAGGATTAATTCTATGAAAGCGAAATAGATTACCTTGAACTTAGCTCAAGTTAAAAACTTTTAAAGAATCATAGAAAACCTGGCTTGAAGTTAATAGCCTCAACTTGACGTATGTTGTATTCACGCTGTGACTTTAAACTTTAAATCAGCGGATAAGGGATGTAATTAGATTTTATCTCACTTTTTAGCTTTGTGTTAGATATATCATATAGACTTATTTATAATTCGCTGATACTTATAATCCATAATTTGTAATTTTTTATGAGTTTTACGGCGAGTGATTGTATTTTGAAGTATAATTTAAGCTAAGTAGCTTTATTTATGTATTCGTATATTAAAAATATCATACCACT
>Ga0115005_10004266_pt1 | contig 11378 bp, 6 predicted proteins | sample ArcOceMetagenome_FD_87163 | JGI IMG/M metagenome (GOLD analysis project Ga0115005, IMG submission 87163) | Marine eukaryotic phytoplankton communities from Arctic Ocean - Arctic Ocean - Greenland ARC118M Metagenome | ecosystem: Environmental > Aquatic > Marine > Oceanic | place: Arctic Ocean...
AATCATTGGTTTCCATTGAACACGAAACGAACTTACCGTGTGGAGGCCCTTCCTCTTCATTCACATCATTCATTGAATCATTTGGATACACACGCGCCGCAGCTTCCAACGCTCTGCCGCCCCCGTAACATGTTCCAAATATGGAAATAGAACTGACTCCGTACTGTTCTCTGAGAGCTGCTGCAGCAGCTCTGATGTCAATGCTGACTCTATCGTCTGGGTGGTACGCACGCCACTCTTCGTAAGAATCTCCTTCTTTGTTGAATCCTGGATTGGTCTTGTCTTCCTCCCATGGTTTCCCACGGAATAAATCTGGAGCAAAAACAACCACCGGTTGGCATTCAAATGCAATTTTATCTGCAAGAGCTTGTGTATCTTCATTGAATGGACCATGTACATCTGATAATAATAGCACTCCCTTGACTTCCTGAGACGACAGCTGTACACCTGTCATTGAATATTTACCCCAATCCCCATAGTCGCGGTCAAGAATATTCTTGTAGTAACCTTCATCGTCATCTACATCTTCACCTTGCACATCTTCCATCTTCATGGGAACTTTAGCTGCCTTTTCTCTTGATATTTGAATATTCCTGGTGGCTGTTAACAAATCAGTTGCATTGTTGCCTCTATCGCCACCAGATAAATATGTCTTCAATGAATCTCGAGATGCAACCACGTATGCATTTACTGCTTTCTTGTTTGATCCTTTGAATTCTACTACAGTGCGAGAAAGGCCGTCAACTACCACCGACCTTCCTTCGTAGTCATCTACAATATTGGCTTCGCTGCCCCAAGTTTCTGGCGAAGAATCTTTTTTGACTGACTTCTCAATGTCTTCATCATCATCAAAATCGTCGGTTTCAGTCTTTGTAGCTTTGGTATCGTTTCCTTTATCTTTTTCATCTAGATACTCGGTAACATCAACCAAGACCTTACCACGAGATTCAGCAAATTCTCTAGCTTTGCTCTTTTCTGACCTTGAATCGGTATTGCTTTCTGGTGAAACAATTTCAGGGTCTATTACTCTGACGTCCAACAAGCGATAGATAAGTTCATTCTTGTTCCCACTGACCTTTTTTCCACGAAGCCGCAATTGTTGCTTCAGCTGGTTGACAGTCAAATTTTCCAAATCTTGTTTTGCAAATGGCTGATCGCCAAACATATCCGGCATATCATCACCCGATGCCCTAAGAGCCACATTTTGAACAGGATGCCTTATCTTGAAAGGAACTCGTCGCGTTGATGGTATCGAAGGAAGGTATCCTTGAATAATAGGAAGTGAAATCAATGTCATCATAAGGAGATAGGGAAGATTGGAAATATGCAATGAATTGCATTTCGCTCTCCTTTTTATCGGACGTGCAACATCCTCGACGAGATTTTCATTGTTGTTGTTCTTCATTGTGCTACTATGCAATGACCTTTCTAACTTGTGGTACTACTTAGTCTAATTTTTGTAAAGTGATGTGTGTCAGACCCAAAAAGGATTTTGATTTTCGGTGGTTGTGCGGTGGTTGTGCGGTGGTTGGAAGTCTGAAGTTATACCGGTATTTAACAAGTAATCTCAAGTGGGAGGTTACGATCCCGTAGCGAGCGAGGACTAGAGGAAAGTCGTGAAGTGTCGGTTAGACACAGAATTTCCCCTCTTCTGGATGGAGTGTGACAACTCCCAGAATGAATCACTCCACCACACACAGAAGTGTGCTCATTTTTTACTCTCCTTGACCTAATGCACTCGATGAGACTGCATAGGAAGGGAATGTTTCGTATGATTGAGTTTTCTTTGCAAATTGAAAATAAGGGCAAAATTATTTGAACATCATTTTTCTACACGGATTTCAGATTTTGAGATTGGTAATAAGCAGAAGTAAAGATTCTTATAATATATTCCAATCCCAAATCACTATTACATACAGCAGTTTCAGCGGTCTGAGCAGTTTGTTTTGGATTGTTATAAATAGTAGGATATATCCAACGTTTCTCAAGCAAGAAAATATTGAATACTATTATCAGTTCCTTCGTTTTCTACCTCTTCGGCCCTTCTCATACTTCGCATTGCGTATTCTCTCTTTTCTTGCCTCTTTCTTCTCCTCGACCTTTTTCGCAGCTTCGATTCTTTCATCGTTTGCCACAGACGCGAGTCCCTCTGCTTGCTTCACAAATGAGTTGCGTAGATGTTCTTGCATTGTAGCAAACGGATTTGACTGAAATGAAGGATGCTGCAACACGAGATTGAAGTGAGTGAGTTCTTTCTGTGCGATTTCTTTCTTCGCCTTATTTGTCTTGGCTGCTTCAGATTTATCGTTTAATTCTTCTGTTGGATCATTGGACATTTGTTGGCTCTTCTTGACCGTATCAGAAAGGGCATCTTTGATAGCGTCGAGACCATCTATCCTACCCTTCTGCTCCTCAATTTTCTTCAGTTTTAAGGTAGAAAGAACCATAGTTTCCCTTCTTAAGTACTGATCACGCTTGAGCATGCGTTTCCTCTGTCCCCGACTAAGATTTTGTGTTGCATCGGGGCCTTTCTCAGCATCATCGTTTTTGTCGACAACCGTAGACGATAATAAAGATACAGCAGCAGCTTTGGATCTGCTATTCGAGACTTTCTTTACTTTCGGCATAGCAGAAATTTAAATGAAGACTCGATTACAGCGTTGGAAGTTGGCGTTGGCTGGGATAATTAGGAGCTTCGGTTTCAATCCGGGATAAGTGGCAATCGAAGTGTTGTGGAAAAATTGCAAAAGTCACGATTGGTGGTTGACAGTTTTCTTCCCCCTCCCTCCTCTCCTTCTTTCTCTTTTCTCTTGGAATACCTTCCCTCTTCGGATAAATTGAGAGTCATCGGAACAATTTTCAAATTACCTTCTCATTTTCTTCCATCAATAATACCCCTCAATTATCACAACAATTAGGTGGAGATGAGTACTTGTACAGTATTCATTGATAACATCATGATATACAATTTCAAATACCTTATAGTTTACAAACTCTATCGCAGTTATACCGTTTTTCTGTGTAGTTGACGAAGCTCGTATTTTAACAGTTTGGAACAGATTCATTGAGAAGTAACCGAACAATTTCGTTGTTGGCTTTGAACTTCTTAATAAATCTACGAACTTTGTAAATTTTTGAAACTACTGCTACGCAAAAAATCGGCAGAACTTCGTACGATAGAAATTGGTCTTCTTAAAATTTGGCTTCCACCTTCTCTCAACTTCATTTCCAATGTTGATTTGATTTCATCCATAACTGCCTATTTCTTTTTCACCAATTGTTCATGAAAGACTTTGAAGCTAAAGAACTCTCGTTCGTCCTTTCTTACCACTGCGAAAGTCATGGGTTGGGAATTCAGAAAATGTAGCAAAGGAATCTTTCCGAATGGAAGGTTGATACTGAAATTGTAGATATCAATGATATCATCGTAGAATTGGAATGTGTGTATGTGTTCATTGTCGTATTCGTAGTTTGAAGCGGTTTTGGGATCCCTTAAAATACGTTTCCGGTGTTGAACAGAGTTAAATGCCCCCATGAACTCAATATTTTTCTCCGAGAGTTCACCTGTCATGTCTGGTTCTTCTCCTGGCTTGTCAATAGATATAGTACGAGCTTCACCTCCCATCAGCATGACAACCCGCGGCTTTTCTGAAAACAAATCCAAGATTACTCCAGGCACGAGCCTTCTAAAGATAGGCACTGCCAAATAAACAAGCGGCGAAATATTCAGTGGTTTGTGGTAGGTATCACCCAACAATATGTCATCACATGGAACCCTTTCTTTAAACTTTCCTTGAATCACAATTTGTTTAGTGCGTTTTCTTCCCTTGAAATATCCTTGCTCGGTATGAGGAGCATCTCTGATTCTAATCATGAACTTTCCTTTGAAAGTGTCGCTCTCGAATTCTATAGGGCTGCATATTGGAAGTGATTTTCCATCTTGGTAATTCTTGCAGCGAGTATGTTTTCCATTTGTCAAGAATAAGGGTCGGTGATTCCAGCTGTTAACATCAGGTAGCTCACTGATTTCTTCATCGACAGCATCGTAGGGAATACGCGGCTTGGTGTCCTCTGTTGAATCTCGCTTAGTTGAATTATGTCCGAGGTCAGTATTCTTGGAAGGAGAGGAAGAAGTGGAATCTTTTCGACAGCACCATGTGAGTGGTGAGGCCGTTCGTCTTCCATTCGTATGTTGTTCCTCTCTTCTTTCAGCTGATCTCTCTTCTTCTACTGACGAAGCTTCGGATATTATGGATTGATTATCACCTTCACTACGTGCAGTTGATGTATGAATTGTTGATTGTGCATCATGCAGATCTTGAGAAGTATTTGCTTTCATAAATGCACTTATAAAATGTTTGTGATATATGTTTCTTCGCCACTACTTGTTAGTGTTAGTGTTAGTGTCCTTCTTGCTTCTTGTTTGTCAAACGACTGAATGACGAAGTTCGGACGAATCCTGGTTTCTGACGACTGACGAAGCAGTATTATGTATTATCATGATGTTTCTTCGCCACTACTTGAAAGTGTCCTTCTTGTTTGTCACACGACTGAATGACGAAGTTCGGACGATACTGGGAATGACGACGGTTGAAAATTGTCCGTTTTTGACTTTTTGTATTTTTTTAGTTTTTAGGAAGTGAAAATGAAATCATTATGTTCACTCAGAGAAAACCACTTCTGCTGCAAGCACCAGTCTCTACACAGCATCATCAACAAGATAGTGTTTGTCAAAGAGAGTTGATGCTGATATTCCCTCTATAGTATTTCATATTCCTGCTCTTCTCGCCGGCTGAACTATCGGCTATCGGTATGTCAAGGATTACGACAAGGTATTGGACCAATGAACCATAATTGACAATATTATTATCACAGACCCAAAGCGTTTCTTCCAAAATGTTATTTTATTTATTTTATTGCAAAGTAAAAGCACAGAAGAGAATATTGTTAGAAATTAGAAATGTGAGTAATAATCTACCGGTCCGGTAACGGTAAGACTGCGCCACAATAATAATGATGGTTAGGGGTTCAGAACCAATCATTCAATCCTGTCGGACTAGGAATTTCAAAATATACCTCATGTCAGATGTTTCGAAAGAACCTACCGCCGATTGATACAACCTGTATAATAAATACAAATTCAACTTGAGGTCACTTATCTACATTATTCTACTTGCATTTGCACTGTTTCAAAAATGACAGAAGTTAAAGCAACTCCTAATGCAGGTGTTGCACTCTACGCCACACAAGAATACAAACCTGGTCAAACAATTTTGACCGAAACTCCACTCATGACAGTTTCTCCTAAAACATCTTCGCAGATCACTGCCATTCGATCTCAATTCCAAAACATCAAAGCTGGCAAAAAGATCTCGCAAGATTCCCCAATCATTGATCTAGACATTCCATCTTCCATCCATGTCAAAGATCGGGCTGGGTTCAGAGGGATGCTGCTTGCTTGTGCGTCTTTTTCCCTTCTAGATGATGCTTCCATTAAAGAAAAGGTTCTCCAGCTCTACCATCCAAACTTGGAAGTTTCCCCAGAAGATAATCCGCACGAAGCAGCTCTGATTAAATCTGCCCAAGAAGCTCTCACCTTCCTCCAGCGGCAGTGCAATCCCTCCTCTGTACTATCAAAGCTATTAAAGACGTCTCCACAGGAAGGGCTTCAAATCATGCTGATTTATAGGTGCAATGCTTTCAAGGGTGGACACATTTATGAAACCACAAGTCGCATCAATCACTCGTGCGATTTCAATGCTGTAGTATCCACTGATGCATTTTCTTCTGAGGAAGAAGCACAAACTATTCGTGCCGTTTCCCTCATTCAAAAGGGAGAAGAGATTTGTATTTCGTATCTGGGAAGTTTTACTTTTGCAGATGTGATGATGAGGAATGATAAGTTGATGAAGGATAAATTCTTTGTTTGTAAGTGCAAAAGGTGTGAGCAGAATCGTACCCAGGGCGATGTGGCGGGGAGTGTGCCTTGTTTCAAATGCCATCCAAGGGAAGGAAGATATTTGGATGAAGATGTGCAGTATGATGATGGTGCAATTGAAGTCAATTATTGTATCCCGTGCATAAATAGTGAAGATTCCAAGAAGATAATCTACAAATGTAAGAAGTGTGGGGTTGTAGAGCGTGATGAGGTGGCACAGAGTACCATGGAGAAAGCGTTGGAACGTGCGATTTCGCATTTGGAGGATGGGCTTGTGCATCAAAGTGAGATTGATGAGGAAGAGGATTCGAGAGCCAACAAAATTGAGATGACAGAGAGGTTAGCATGTTTATCAACATCAGTGTTGGGTGCCAAGCACTGGGCGTCGGATTTGCTCCTATTTGTCAACTTGTCGGCTAAGTTGTCTTTATTGCATGCATCAATGCTGTGTAAGAGTGCAGGTGGCAGTGATGGCAAAGGTGAGAAGAAGTCAGAGGATGAGGATGCTGATCTTATGAATGATATTGCAGAGTGCATTGATTCTTTAGAGAGGGTCATTGCGTACGTTGAGTCTTTATCGCTTAAGTGCCATTTCGGGCATTTGGTGGGTAATGTGTCTGTTGGGGTGGCTAGAGTCTTGGTTGGATTCGGTGATGTCAAGAGTATGAAGTATGGTTCTTCCTTTGCGGAGAGGGTGTACGATGATTATTTCAAGCTCGGTTTCGAAGGAGAAGGGATGATAAAGTTGGTAGATACCCTAATAAATGCCTGGAAGAAGAAATCCGGCGTTAAGGAAGAGGGTGCTGAAGGACCACAAAAGAAGAAACAAAAGGCATGCTAGATTGTATATTATTATATCGCTATCCGCAATAGAAATGCGAAAGTTTTAAAAATAGATAAAATGATGCATGTGCCTTAGTGTAGCTATTAAAATAACTATTAAAACTCTAGAGAAGCTGTTAGTAACTATTAACTACTAGTATGCTGTATAATATTGGCGAAATATTTCTGGATAAGGCTTGCAAATTCGGGTGAATTTCCACAAGCTAAGGTCACAGCCACGCATACGATGGAAAAGAATGCTACTACAATACCATCGGTTCCCAGGTACACGGATTCTGCAAGTTGTTGCTTCAGCCTATCGCACTCGTCATCCTTTGCATTGACGGATAAAATAATCACTGACTCATCGCCGAGAGAAACGGATATGCATTCGCCATCTGCTGAAAAGCTTACTAAATCAAGTTTTCGCGTATCTGGTTGTATACTTGGGATGAAAGGAAGCGAGTGTGCGCATAAGTAGTCAATAGTTCCCATTACACGTTTCACGGAAGAATCGCACTCGACCAGATTAGATGACGCTTTCGTCTTTGGTCTGGTGTGTGTTTTGGTGCTTATGGTAATTCCAGTGGAACATGTACAGTCACCGGCCTTAACTTCGTGGCAACCATCCAACATACGAATATGATAGACCATTGCATTACCGTCTTGGGTCACACAAGCTAATGTGCTAGTATCGACATGGAACGTAACATCGAGTAGAAAATTATCATGAAAGTCACGAGGAAGGTCGTCTAATTGATCGTCCCATATGTGGTGGCGTGACCGTAGCAAGACATCCTCATCGCTTAAAATGATTCCATTTACCCAGTCTACCAATGCAAAATATCCAGATGAAAATGCCACCAGCACAAGAAGCGTGTTCGGAATAATGTAGTGAAAAACAATGTTGCCACACGATTTATTGCATTTCTTTTGAGGAGAAGATAGGATGGAATCACCAGTTTGCAAAATGGTCGTCATTGCAAAGTTCACTTCCATTGCAGGCGATGAGGTGATATTGGACGCTTGAGAGGTGACATTTCCAGAATCGAGGAATTTGGGGAAAGTGTAAAATAGAAGACTCTTTCCTTCACAGTTGACTGATAGAATGGTCACTGAACCGAGATCGTCCTCTATATTTCCAATCAATATGTCATCAGCATCTCTTCCGCCGGGTAGAAGAATGTTTCCTAACACCTTTGTAGATTTTTCTGTAAAGGCGTCTATCTTGTCGAAAGAGATTGCAGTAGTGTCGACCTCGGTGAATATCTTTGGACATGTAGAAACGACTGTTAAGCAGCCAGTCGAGACGTGTGAAAATACAAGAAGATTATCAACCCAAGCTCCACATGTAATTCTTTTTTTGTGCCTAAGTGGCACGACAACAGTTCGAGCCTGAGGTAGAATTGATGACGGGTTCAGGACGTTACCCTTCGAGTTATCAATTCCTCCTGACTTCTTACTTGCTTTTTTGTTTTGATATGATACAAATGATGCGGCATTATTGTGGAGAATCATTTGGCCTTTGCTGGTACCTATGGCTACCCACTTTGATGCTGGTATGAGATGTGCATTCTTGTCCTTCGGTTTAGAATTGCTCTTTGCTTTATTGTCTGATTTCTCGTCGTCATTCTTTTCATCGTCTGTATCTTCGTCGTCGAGATATCTATCATCTTTGCATATCTTTGATTCTTCCCAGAATAGACATGTTATTTCACCATTGATGATTGAGTTGGCATTCTCGGTGGCTGTGGCAACTCCCTTGTTGCCTCTTGGCGTTTTCTTACCACTACGCACTGTCACAACAGAAGAGCACGATGATGGTGTGGATAATTCCATCGGATAAGCAGTATACTCCATGGAGTTCTTGATCAGTATTCTTGACCTTTTCTTCTTCTTCTCTTCCTGCATCGCTTTCACATTATCATGAAAGATATAATATGCAAGATACCATTCCCAAAGTGGGAAAAGTGATCTGTTATCATCTGTCAGAGCTACCTCCCATCCCACTGTGTCACCTAGCGAGTTATTTGCCTTGATAATGATTCCATCTCCGTCGTTGTACCTGAGCTCCTTGCCATCAAGACTCATTTTCAGGTCTTCGCATGAAACATGTAACCATTCAGGTATCGACCAAAACGAAACGGCAGTACTACCAGGCGAAATAGCGCTGATTGAAGTTTTCTTCTTTTTATTTGTGAGACTAGTGGAGACAGCCGCGAATGAGTTTGTAGTTCCCTTCCGACGTTGAGTGATAGTTAATGTGGTACCATCTGTATTCCAGTCTAATCCGGTTACTTCCATTGAAGTACTACTGTATGGAAGATTGATATGGAAGACTAGCTGTGGTCGAATAATATTCGGAGACGCTTCCTTTCTGCCTTCGACGAATTGATCTTCCGAACAGTGAGTATCTCCCGGCAGCTCGGCAGCGGTGGTGTCATCAGAAGTGTCTCTCTCAGCTCCAAATATTCTTCCATCGTCGAAAATTTCATACTGAAGCATTTCATAGCAGTTCTTCATTTCTTCAACAAAGTGTGCTGCAAACGGCTTTACAATCTTTGTGGTCACGTCCTTGTAAAAAGACTTCGCCTTGCACGAGAGCTGGCGTGTTTTGCTGTTTTGCTGCCTATCCTGCGGAATATCTTCCTCGCCTCCGTTACCAGCGCTGTGTTCGCCGATACCGGTATCACTCGTATCATTTCCATTGGTGGTAGCATTCGATCTCTCCCCCGTAGTTGCATCACCATTGTCTAAAGAAGGATTCTGAAATACAGACCTTCTCAGACCACATGTTGCTGTCTTAATTGGTGCATTCTCACTTTCACCTGTTGGACTTATCCCATGCCCAGTCCCTGTTCCCCTCCACACCATTCTCTGCGTCGGCAAACCAAATAGCTCACAGACTTCATCGCTAAGATTAAACTCTGTACAATGTGCAAATGTCCCCTCATCGAATACCAATATATACACATTACTCCCAACGGCATGATTCGGAGCCTGCGTTCCAGTGCCAGAATTTAAATTCTGATGTGCCACACCTGATTGATTACCTCCCGACAAAGAGCCACTTTGATTGTTTGAATTGTTGCTACTATTGTTCGCGCCTGTAAGCGAGTGGATGCTGAGAGGACTAGCAATAGCAAGTAACTCTGCATTTTTGCAAAAGTTGGAATTTGGTGCCCACACGTTATGACAGGCGAGACCAGTACTATTTTTATCATTTATAGGTTTCTGTTGCATTGAATTGGCGTGCATTGATCCATTGGTTTGGTTTGGGCTCTGATGGGAAGGCGACAGTGTTTTATATTGTACTAAGCGCTGCTTGCGTTTCATCGTTTTGCTCGATAAGCTGGAGTTCATTGGAGCAATTTGAACACCATCTTCATGATCGTTCAATGAATCGATATTTACGCTAGTAACAGAATTGTCTGTTGCGTTGTTCCCTGAATCATCTGTTGACTTATCAGTATTTTTGTTTGCTCTCTTGTATGAATTATTTGGGCCAGATACGGCAGGATTGGTATGAAATTTGTGGCATTCCTCTAGGCACATTTTTGGGAGTGCTTTCTTTTCACTTTCATTACGTGTCTTTTCGCTTTTGGAGTTATTTGCGGTTGAGACTGTTGATGAGGTCGTCGCATCGACCTCCGAACTGATCTGTGGTGCTCCTTGAGGCAGGACATCATCGTTACTAGAAGAATGAGGCTGCTCTTCGTTATTCAATGTCTTTGCATCTTTGATCTCTGGTACCATTTGACTTGTTAAATTTCACTTCAAGTTGGAGCGCTTCAATTCAAATCTCTAAAGGTTTCGTGGTGACGGTAGACAATAATGTGGTATACGTGAGCGTTGTGTTTTGTTCTACAGTAAAGTATGATAGTAGTGGCAAGTTCAAAGTGACAAGTGGTGGCAAGCAAGACCAGCAAAGCGAGAAGCGAGCTACAAGCTACAAGCAGTAAGTACCAGTGTTACCGCAGCAAGCTCGCAAGCTAGCAAGCAAGTGCCAAAAATCTGTTTTCTGCCTGCCTGCCTGCCTGCCTGTTGATGAGATTTGAGATTTCGCGGATTTGAGATTTGATGAGATTTGCTCCTCCTAGACCAATCAGAATGGCGTAATCAAATCGAGATATCTCGATTTTTGGCAATTGCTTGCTAGCTACCGGGGTACAACGGTACCGGCGGTAGGTATGTTCAATTCTTTATTTTGACGAGACGTTAAAGGAATAACGTTTCCTGCTCTCTTTTGTCTTTTGTTCATTCTTTTTTTGACGAGACGTTACAGGAATAACGTTTCTTTCTCTCTTTTGTCTTTTTTTCATTCTTTATTTTGACGAGACGTTACAGGAATAACGTTTCTTTCTCTCTTTTGTCTTTTTTTCATTCTTTATTTTGACGAGACGTTATTCCTGCCGATACCGTCGAATAACGTCTCGACGACAGAAATAACGTTTCCTAGGAAACGTTATTAAAGTCGTCGAGACGTTACATAACAAGTACAAGTACCGTACCAAGTACCGGTACATAGACAGAAGATCCAAGATCCATCCAGAAGCCACAAGAATCGAAGTCGTTTGGATTTGAGAAGGACTGGAGATGCCAATTTGCACACGTCAAA
>Ga0115005_10004268_pt1 | contig 11376 bp, 17 predicted proteins | sample ArcOceMetagenome_FD_87163 | JGI IMG/M metagenome (GOLD analysis project Ga0115005, IMG submission 87163) | Marine eukaryotic phytoplankton communities from Arctic Ocean - Arctic Ocean - Greenland ARC118M Metagenome | ecosystem: Environmental > Aquatic > Marine > Oceanic | place: Arctic Ocean...
CCCCAAAACCCCAAAACCCCAAAAATATGAAAATATTCTTAAATTGATAAATTTTATTCGAATTATTATTTCGCATCAAAATTAATTTATTAACTTTCATTTCTTTGCTTTGAATACTCTATTCACTGAGGCACTCTGTTTAGACATTTTCGATTATTTGCTCATTCTGCTTCCAGTATCCCAAGCCTGCCTTGCGCGAGCAGGTGCTTGACTATTGCTTTGGATCTCGTCTCCTCCATATCTATCTTGGAACTCTCTGAATTTTCCTGATTCAGGCTGTTGAGGTGGGCCACCTTGACTGATACCACCTGTCATCTAAAGAGTATTCTTGTTCATGGAGGTCTCAATTCTTTGGAGATATAGCTTCTCTAGACCTCTAAGCTTTCCAGCCTAAGCAGCACTTCGGATGGTATTCTTCGAGTGCTTGGAGAACTGAGACATCTTGTCCATTGATTCAATATCCCACTCTGAGTCTTCTAAGAACTCATCGATGTCTTTTCCGAACATCTTCTCAAAGTCAGCATCCTTAGAAATCTTTCCGCTCTTCACGGCTTTCTTCTTGGCTGCGGCCAGCTTGGCTGCCTTGACTCTGTTGATCTGGTCCATTTGCTGTTGCTTTAGCAAGTCTTCTCGCTGTTGTGGATCCATCAGCTTGGAGGTCGAGTCATTCATTCTTCGCTGTGCAGTCAATTCAGCTGCCTTTCGGCCAATGCGAGATCCAAGATTGGATCCTACGTCTGATCTGCCTGCGCTAGAACGAAGTCTGTTGGTCTGTGGGTTCCTGTGACCTCTTGAAGACTCGTTACCAGCCATGTGGGCAAATCCAGAGAGTGAAGTCATCATTTTCTTGCTTGGATCGCGCATGAAAGCGCTTGCTGGTGTTGCAATGTCCCTGAGTCCAGCATCGATATCAGTCGTGTATTTGACACCTGGTCTCTTGATCTTCTTTTTAGCAACACCACCGTAAGCTCCAGCCAAGAGATGCTCTCTGAGACTTGGATCCTCGTACTCTGCGGGCTTTGGCTTCTTCTTCTTCTTCTTCTTCTTTTTCTTCTTCTTCTTGGCCAAGATGTGATCAGCTCCTGGTGCTCCTGAGAATCCAGTAAGACCCATATTCTGTTCATACTAGCTGCCATATTCATCATCGTCATCTTCTTCCTCTTCATCGTCATGATCGCCATCCATGTCCTGTTCTTCTGGTTGAAGATCAGGATTAGCAGAGTCAGGGAATCGCTGGTTCTATGCGTTATAATTAGCAGGTGTATCTTCCATCATGGAGTCCACTGATGTATTTCCAGAATTTCCTCGTTTCTTCTTCTTCCTGATAATGTTTTCAGCAAGTTCTTCCTGAATCCTTTGTTCTTCGTCATCGAATTCAGATGGTTGGTTCTTGCCGATTTCACTCATGAGTCTTGATAAGCTGCTTGCTGTATCTGACTTGAGGAGACCTGTTCTGAATACTTTAGGGATGTCACCTTCGTTATCGAGGAGCTTCTTGTCAAACATCGTGCGTCCATATTTGTTGATGACGTGGCCATCACCATCGATGAGATATCCTTTAGAATTGCATCTCTTGCCATCTCTGTCAATGGAATTGCCATCACCGTCTCTGTCCAAGATTGGGTTGCCAAGTGGATCCATTTCAAAGTCGCCTAAGACATTCTTAATGTTGAATTTGGTGAAAGGGAAGATCTTTGGAATCTCCTCGCTTTCAAGGTGCTTGTGCTCAAAGATTTCTCTTCCATCTTTGTCAACAACATTGCCAAATTCATCTACCAGATATCCTCTGGAGTTGACCTTTCTTCCAAGCATATCGAGGAGGTTACCATTTTGATCCTGTTATGGAACGATATTGCCATTCGAATCTTTCTCTAGTTGTCCGATTGTGTCGACAATATCAAATCGTCTGCCATTGTAATTAAACAATTTGGGCAAGTCGCCATCTGGAGTCATATGTGTAGCGTCGAACTTCTTCCTGTCCTTGTTATCAAGCATGTTCCCATGTTTGTCAATTCTGTAGCCACGAGTGCTCACTCTTGATCCTCTCTTGTCGGCGCAGGCAGCTTGTTATGAAGTCTGGCTGCGGTGGTTCTAATCGCCTGCTCCTCCGGAAGTTCCTTGACGATTTTAGCCATCACCAGCACCTCCATTTTATCCAGCAGTCTTCAGGACTCTTGCTTTTCCATTTCTGTCAAAGTCGAAGTCGCCTCTGACCTCATGTGGATTGAAATTATGCTTTTCGACGTTAAATGGAGCAGGTAACTCACCTCTGTCGTCCAGATCGTGCTTGCCAAACATCTGTTGGTTATTGAGGTTGTTGATAACACCACCTGTTTTAGGGTCAACTAAATATCCTCTTTCATTTGTTGCGAAGCCATCTTTGTCCTTCAAGTTGCCAGATCCATCCTCTTGAGTCACGACATTGCCCTTCTCATCACGATCAAGGTTTCCGATCACATCACATTCATTGAATCTTCTGGACGCAGCTGATGGTGGAACTTCAACAAGTTGTTGTTCTGCTTGTTTTCCAAAGTTCTAGAGAGCAGAGCTTTTAACCATCATAAGAGACAAGTCGGATTGGTTGTCATCAATCACTGAGACTCCTTTTGCTCCGTCCTCTTTCGCAGCCCTTGAATCAGCATCATTTGAACCTGATTCTGGATACTGTTTCAAGAGATCATCCAGTCGTTTGAGTCTTCTTACAGCCTCTGCATCTCCATCTTTAGCGCGTTGATCAAGAGTAGGCCTAAGTTTTCTCAGTGCATTGATAGCATTTTTATCTCCTTGAAGGCCACGTTTCATCAAGCTTTCGAACTCATCATCTTCCAAAATCTTGAGCTTCCTCTTAGCATCTAAGTCACCTTTTGCTGCTTCTTTGAGGAAATCTTCTTTCAGTTGCTTGAGCTTCTTAATAGCATTCTGGTCACCAGCTAGTGCTTTCTATCTCAAAGCGTAGAATCTGTCATCATCCAAAATTTTCAGCTTTCTGATTGCATCCTGGTCTCCAGCAGCAGCTTTCTTTTTCAATTCATTTTCAAGTTTCTTCAAATCATCTACTGCTTTTTTATCACCAGCAAGTGCTCTTCGTCGAAGTTCATCAAATTCCATGTCATCAAGCTCTTTAAGATCTCTGATTGAGTTCCTATCACCAGTGTTGGCTCTCTTTCTCAACTAATCATGTCTCTCCTTGAGTGCTTTGATGGCACTTTAGTCTCCATTAGCTGCTCGTTAAACCATATCTTGAAGGATAGAAAGCTCTTTCAGTTTCCTGTTGGCTTCAGGGTCACCTTGAGCTGTCTGCTTCTGTAGCTCACCCTCAGTGTCCTTGAGTTATTCAGCTGCGTTGTTGTCACCTGATTTTGCTTTCTTTTTCTGCTCTTCCATGAGTTTCTTGAGTTTAGCCATGGCATCCTGATCACCAGACAATGCCTTCTTCCTCAAGTCGCGTACATATTCTAACTCTTGAAGCTTCCTTTGAGCATCAGGATCGCCATATCCGGCTCTCCACAAATGCTCCTTTTCATCATCAAGTTCCTTGCATTGACGTGCTGCAACTTCACCTTCACTTGGAGAATCGCCATCCACTTCGGAAGGATCTTTCATTTGATCCTCCATCATTTTATGGAGCTTGGCAGCTGCATTCTGATCACCAGCCAATGCTTTCTTTATCAAGTCTCTCACAGTTTCAAGGTCCTTCAACTTCTGTTTTTCGTTGGGTCCTCCTTGAGAATTCAACCATTCTTTTTCCTTTTGGTTTTCAAACTATTTGTACTGATTTGCGCGTTCGGCTTTGTTGTTGGAGACTTTGAATTTACCAAGGTTGTCTTTTGAGCCTCTGATCGAGTTCTTCGACGAAGTTGCTTTTTTGAGACCATCTTTTGATTCGGCTTTCTTCTTTAGCTCGTCCTTCTTTGCTTTCAACTTCTGCATGGCGTCTTCATCTTTAGAATTGGCTTTCCTAGCGAGATCATCGATTTGGACTTGCTCACGAAGACGTCGTTTCCAGTCAGCTTCAAGCTGAGCTTTCTTCTTGGCGTCGTTGGCAGCCTTTTCTTCAGCTTCTCTACGTTTTCTTGCTTCGTCGTCCTGCCTTCGTTAAGCCTCGTCCTGCTCCTGTTGCTGTTTCTTGAGCGCAGCCAACTTGGCCAATCTCTCTTCTTCATCTTCTTCGTCTTCCTCCTTGATTCCATCAAGGCCATCTTCTTCAGAGCCTTCACTCATATTGTCAGCTTCTTCGTCATCTTCAGCATCAATCTATCGGTAGTACTTGTTCTTTCTACCTCTCTTCTTCTTCTGGGCTTTCCTCTTGCTGTAATCTTCCTTGTCCAAGCCTGGAGTCACCAAGTCACCACCTTTACGAGCTAATGCAGTAAGGATTTCGCTTGGTTGGGCCTAGGTTCCCATTTCAGAGTACTCTTTGCCATCACCTTTTTGTCTTGGTGCTTGGCTGTCAGCATAACAATTGTCAAATGTATTTCCAAAGTGAGCGAAGTTGATGCCATCGAACTCCTTGGTGAATTTTGGGCTCGTTGGATACGATCTCACCAGTCTTGGATCTTCTTCATCGCTGCAGTAATACGACTTGTTATGTTCACTGTCAGAGTCTGGAGAATGCTTAACGTGGAAGTCAATGCAAGAATCAGCATGGCGCAGGTCACATCTCTGCTCGATTTTATTGAGCTCTAATTGGAATTAGGTCTTCTTGAACAGCTCGGTATTGCCTTCAACATGCTTAATCATGAGCTTCCAGCTAGGCCAGTCATCATCTTCTTCACTTTCTGATGAAGAGGAGATTCCGAGTTTATCTTCTTCGCTTGAGTCGCAAGCTGCGAGAGATTTCTTGCCCATATGTCCAGATTTGTTCTCGGTCCACATGAGCTTGTCAAGTTTGGAGACCTCGTAGAACTAGATCACCATCAGGAAAATTGAGATGACAGCAGAGTCCAGCAATGAGATGATGAATTATTGATCGAATGGCTTGAAATCGATGAGACCGACCAGAGCACAGACGATCATCAAGAGCTCACTCATGAACATCGAAACCATTGTGGTTGAAACAATTTGCTTTTTGAACTTCTTCTTCTAGAAAATGCAGAAGAATTGCTTTGATCCAAGGAAGAATGAGTATGACATCCTCCAGGCTTTGAATGATATGAACGAGGCAACTCGAATCCATTTGAATGTTTGATCGTATGCCTCCTTCCATTTCTTGAAGCCAAGATCTTGAATGTTCTTGTACCTGTAGTAAGCCCTATTGCCCACGGAGCCTTCTCTGTAAATCTATTCTTTTCTCAAGTATCTATCAGCCACTCTCTGGAGCACACCGAAAGCGTTCTTGACGTTCTCTTTCCTCTTCTGCGTGACTGGATCTGTGTAGTCTCCAGTTGGACCATCTCCACACTGTTTACCAGATACCTTATCCGTCAAATCCTCATCCCTTAAAGTAACGTAATCCAACGCACCATACTGATCGGCGTCCTAGTAGCTGTAAGGATCGACCTTCATACCTGGGGGTAGCCTTTTACCAATTACCATTGGACCTGCACCGTCTTTCTCCTCAGCTGCGGCATCTCCACCGTCATACTGGTCGTCGTCGTCACTGGATGAATAATGAGCTTAGGAGATACTGTCTCCAACATCGTCATAAAGTGCATACATAGCTTGCATTTCGATGTCACCTCCTTCTTTATCGACATCTTCAACCAAATTGTCTCTGCTCTACTCGACTTTCAGTTCTTCTCGTTGAGCCCCGTCAAGGCCATCAAGTTGACCTCTTGAAGCTGCATGGGCTGATCCATCCCTCTTGGAGCTCAAAGCCTGGCTAGACTTCTTCTTCGTGGCTCTGGCTGCCAGTTTAGTTCTTCGTACCTGTTTGGCTTTCTTCTTCTTCTCTTTCTTCAAGACGTCGTCGAAGAAGATCTTCATCTTTTTGGCACCAATTCTATCTTTTGATCTGGCATTCTCGTCCAAGACTTTCTTTTGGACAAACCAAGCAGTATAAGCGTTGAGACCAACATACACCGCAAAAGCGATGCCAGTTAGAATCCCTGATTTGGTTTCACGATATTCAATACAAATGAATACCTGGAAAGCGAAGGCCAGAGCCTCCAGGCCACCGATGATCGCAATCAAGGATGGCGCATATTGTGTCTCTTTCTTCGTACACCTGGCGATCGTAATGATGACAATACAGAACGCACTCGCGATAGAAAAGACTGGACCAATGAATGGGAACTCTGACTTGTTGATGCATTGAGTTCCAGCATGGTTGGGTCTATATCCTGGTAATGTGCAGGAGGCTACGCACCCACCTGCTTCCAGTAGGAATGGTCGAACGCATTCGAAGCAGCTCTTTGCCTCTGTGCCGCACTTGTTACAGTTGGCTTCGCAAGGCTTGCACTTCAGCGATCCCATGTCTGGGGCGGTCTTGTTTGGGCATTCCTCGTAACATGAGTACAAATATTCATAAGTCTGGTTGTTGACACCATTGCAGGAGAGGCATCTATCTGCCTGGTCGACGCAGGTTCCGCATGGGCTCTGGCATTCGGTGCACTAGATCTCTCTGTATCGCACATCTCTCTTATCCACTGGACGTACGACATCATTGACTGTGATTGTGAGACCAACCGTGGTCTGGTTGTTGATGAAGTACCCATTTGGGCAAGCTTTGTAGCAGCTACCTCTCCATGAGTGCGTGACGATAGCAGGATTCGTTAAGCTTGCTTGGCTCTGTTTACTCACAAACAAAGCTGGCGTGCTGCCACCAGGCAGCTTGGCATCCCACTGGCACCATGTGCAGTTCTGTTTGTCACCCCGGCACTCAGCACAAGGTGTCTGGCACCGGTCGCAATTACCGTAGCCGTAAAATGGAGTATCGACCTTATCATTTATAAAGACCTGATAGTATCCCGGTTCCGATGCACAGCTTTTGAAGCACCTGGACTCGGCTGCATAGAGCATCGGGAAATCCTTTGCACATATAGTACATTTCTTAGCATCATCTTTCTTTCCATTATCTTCGCATGCCTCGCAGCTCTCGTCGCATGGTCGGCAGACCTTGTTGACATCTCCATCGGTGGTCCAGCCGTCTGGGCATCGACCAAGACATTGAGAGTATGCGTTTGCGTTCTTGTTGGGTTAATTAGCAATAGGATATCCGTCTTCATATGCCTTGTTGAGCAAGAGTGCTGGTTTCGTCTTGAGAGTGTCCCATAGTACTGATTTCTAACCTCTCTAGATGTTTGTCAGTGGAGTTGGTGTTGCATCAAGTACATTCGCATGCTACTCGTGGAGGTATTTCAAGGGACCATTTGCCCAGCATTTGGTGCAGTAGCTCTTGTACATCTTGTAGTGGTCATTATAGAAACCTGCAGGCGCCTTTGGAGGCTGCTTGCAATCTTCGCATGGGCTCAGGCACTTCAAAATTGGGACCAACTCGTTGCCCTCAACCACGTTCATGATGTACTCGGTCTTCACTTTAGTGGTTGGATCCTCGACGACCTCGTAGGTCTTGAGTTTGAGTCCTACTCTGCCCCAATTGTTCACAGGGTTCTTGAACTTGACCTTGAGGGTCACCGGACCACATGTACCAGACGTTCCTGACGATTCGCAGTAACCTGGCTTAATGGCATCGGCAACGGCCAAGAGTCTCGCACCTTCAGTCTTTGTGCATTTGGCGCCTTGAGCAAAGACTGTGCCGCCACCCGAAGTGCTGCAGCCACCACTGCTACCATCTGGCTGAGGCGAGACGGTAACGGGATAGCTGAGCTGGAGCATGGTGGGGTTCGTCTTTGACCAACTGTAAGGAGTGAATGTAATCGCATACTCAGTGACTGCACTGTACCCATCATCCGGGAGGTGTATGGACTCTCGACTCAGTCCCTGAAGCGCGGCTGCGTTCTCATTGACGATATATACCTTGGCCTGACCTGCGATCGGCTCCTCTTGGGAGGTGTAGGCAGCCACTTTCTGGTTTTGGTCGGTTGCATGATAGATAGCTGTGAATTCGCTTGACCGCTTGGTCGACGCAGGATTTCTGACCTTTGCCACGCTGACTCTAAACAGTCCTTTGGCTTATAACGGAACGTCCGCGAACGTCAGGATGAGCATTAAGTGATTTGTAGGATCTCTTTCGCATGTAACAGCGCCGGAATGTTGGGCGAAGCCATTGAGACCAGTACATGCCAATGCATCACCTGTGGTTGGAATGAGCTCGGCTTCTGGTGGGAATACCACATAAAACCTGTCGTGCTGCAGAGTCCTGAGCACCGTGCTCCAGGTAAGATAGTATGTTGCCTCCACTCCGTTGGTGGCATTCACGGCTTCGGCACTGAATGCGCTGATTGGTGTGGGCTTATCGACATCCACGTAACCACCTTTACCAACATCCACCTGCCAGTCAGTGCTTAAATAACCTGCGGCAGTCGCTGTCTTTGGTTACCATGCAAGCGGTCCGAAAGTGTGGACTTCCCATTGCATCGCCTTAACCTCCTTATCTCCTTCCGGCGTATTTAAGGCAGTCAACCCTGCCCACGATATCACGTATCTGGGGTTCTGTAGCCCAGCAACTCGAAGCGTAAACTTGGTATTCTTGGGCAGCGCCGCCTTCGCCAGTCCGATGACATATGGTCGCACGTCCTGACTAGCATCAGCTAAATTCAGCACTCCTGCTGAAGTCGTCAAGACAGAGCAGTAGTTGACGTTGTCGGCCATACACTGGAGCTAAGCAGTTGTCGTGGACGGGTAGACCACAGTGAACGCCCTTGGGATGACGACTTGCACGAAGCCACCTCTGGGAACGGCGTGCTTGGTCGTGAACGTGAAGTAATACGTCTGCATCTCAGCGAAGGTCATGCGAGTATTCGAGGGTGCGCCTGTCAGCTTGATTGTCGTTGCTTCGATGGTTCCGACGGTGGCTTGGAAGTTTGATGCAGCCCTTAAAGTATCAATTTGATAATATCTGCCATCCGCTGGCGTGGTATATTTCATGACGGTTGTGATTCGCACATCACCTGCAGGGTGGACTGTCGCCGGGTTCGGCAGGCCGTCGAGGGTAACGGTCAATGTCGTCTGCGCTGCGATGTTGGCGGCCGTCGTGAAGGCAACCAGATAACAGAGCTCAGCTTAGCAGCGTGGATCGTACAGGGCAGTCGTGTCAACGGCGGCGGTCGGTGTGCCAGTGACGGACGCTCCTGCTACCGCTGCACCAATAATCTTTAATTAGCCGACTGTGCCCTCGCGGAAGCTGCTTGGGAGATGGATATGGACACCCGATTGGATGTCGGTTGCGCCACCAGCAGCTGTGGTGCCGGGAATTTCATTTTCGATTGTGAATTTGAATGCGTGGGTTGTTGCCTCTTGGACGACGAGGCTCCCTGCGGAGACTTCGATGTCAGCGAGGGCACCACTTCCGTAGGCGCTAGCTGGGATCGCAAATGTTGTAGTGGCAGCAATTTCTTGGCTTCCAGTCTTCGTGGCGACATCATAGCTTGCGAAAATCTTGATGCTGAATGCGGACGTAGCTTGCTCAGCATAAGGGTTCTTGATGTTTGGCATGACAAATCCTAAGACTTGGCTGACTTTGCTCTTCCCGTGCAAGGCCGTGTTCGCACAGCCCTTGAAGACTACCAAAGCTCTAGGACCAGAGAAATCTTCAAGAACTGGGGTCACTGGTGAGCTGGTTCCTGAGGTTGCGAGCAGATCGGTTCCTGTATATGACCTTGCTCCGGCAGCAGCCGACAGCTCTCTTGGGAACTCGACCTCAAGGTAACACGCTACAGCGGGTGCGCCAGCAGCAGGGCTGGCTACCTCTAGCGGAACTGGTGAGGTGATGCTGATTGTGTACGTGGAGAGGCTCTGAATTGGAGCTTTGGCGCCGGCTGGCGCACTCACAATATACTCAATGTCTTGATCCGCAATTGGACTAGCCGCATATGTGCCACCCCCAGGTACCACTGAGAATGGGTCAGCGGCATCGATCAGCACTGGCGTCGCTGAGAAATCAAATGACTAGATACTGTATGTAGTGGCAATCTCAGGGAGGAGGGGGTTTCTCCAGTGGCTGCATTCGATGGTCAGCTTCTCCTTACTTGCAAAAGTAGTATACAAAGTACCAGCCGATGTCTTTAAAGCATCATAGTTGATGTTATAACTATACACATATGATCTAGTAGAAGTAATGTAAAGTGAATCTGGACTCTAAGTAATCTAGTTCATTTGCAGACATGTGCAAGTGAAACCTCTTTGCCCCCAAGGCTGTCCTAATCTTCTAGTAGAACCATACCACACCGGTCCTGCAAGTGCAATCCTTCCTCCATATGCTGAAAAACTTGTACCTGGAGCGACCACAAACGTGGCCACATTGCCCAGGCTCGCATCACCGACGATGGCAGTGGCTGCTGGAGTCGTGGCCACGATATCGGCGGTCGTAATTGTACCTATTTCAGGTATAAAATTGTATACATCTTACCCATTGTTTAAGTTAGGAGTAGATTTGTCACAGCCTCCATCTGCAGGCGTCTTGTAGCTGATGCTGTTGATCTTCAGTTGTTGTGTGCTGAATGGATTCTGCAGGCCAGGGATCGCGCCCTGGATCGCGGTTCCTGCGGTGCCAAGGGTCAACTTGATTCTGGAAGTGGTGACAAGTTCGCAGACGGTGTTGGCTGGAGTGAGCCCTGTGCAGTCCAGCGCAGTGCCGGGAGGGAACACGTTGTATGGGTCACCGCGGTCCGTCAACACGCTATATTCACTTGGTGTATCGAAACCAATTACCACGCAGCCTCCGACTGCGAAGGTGTCAGTAATCCAGTCTTCGATGGTGAGATCGAGGGCTAATGCCGAGACGGCACCAACTGTTGCTGGTGTGACGGTGAATTAATCTGGTCCGCCGTTCAATAAGATTGCTTAGCCTTGTACAGTTGGCATGGCGCTCATGCTCATGATCAAAAATGCCAAAAAGGCACCTCTGAATATCTGCATCTTGGCCTGAGCCAATTTCTTCATCTTTGAGCCGTTTTAGGTTTTAAATTTACCAAATTGGTTTTGAGATGTTGTTTTCTCTTCCGATAACCCACAACTCTCGGCCAAGTAGGACCACAGCGCCGCAGACGTGCGCCTGCGGGCTCTGACTCCACCTGTTTGAGAGCTTGAATCACCAGAATCTTGAATGCGGTCGGCCGCACGGTTTGGCAATTCAAACCGTGGACCATTTATTTCTTGATTCATACGCATCAATTTATTCTATTATTAAGTTTTTGAATATCGGAGGCTTTTTATATCAAGTTAAATTCGAAAATTAAAAGAAGTCTCAAAGCAAGAAGTTTCAAATATATATTTAAAGTGTTTTTTCCAAACTTTTGGGGTTTTGGGGTTTTGGGG
>Ga0115005_10004270_pt1 | contig 11374 bp, 10 predicted proteins | sample ArcOceMetagenome_FD_87163 | JGI IMG/M metagenome (GOLD analysis project Ga0115005, IMG submission 87163) | Marine eukaryotic phytoplankton communities from Arctic Ocean - Arctic Ocean - Greenland ARC118M Metagenome | ecosystem: Environmental > Aquatic > Marine > Oceanic | place: Arctic Ocean...
TAGCCCAAAGACAGAATATAGCTGATATAGCGGGCGGACAGCAGCAGCTCATTGAAAATTTCCTCGAGGTCTCTCCTCCTGGCAATGCTGTTTAGTCGGCGATCGAAATGAATGTACGGTGGTATGCCTTTGTCTTGCGATGCGTTCGTTGCATGAATGAATGTTGATGTGTCACCCTGTTATTCAGTTGTCGCCAGAATAGGAACAGATCTTACTACCGGTATGTAGTAAGTAGTACATAGATGCATGGATGAGATGCTCATGTTATGTTTTCGAGACGACGGAACGGTTTCATCACAAATTTTCAGATGGCGCGGAAGTAAGGGGGGTCCATTGCCATATCAATTCATTTTACCCCTATTTTGGGATGAATGCCCTCAGAGGCTAAATAGCTCGCATTGTTCTAGCGAACATTCAATTTCTTCATGAACGAATATAAATAAAACAATCGGCTCAGTCGGGGCGGGTCAAGGAAACTGAACGGCATTTGAACGCATTTCGACACCTTCGCACCCGTACCCAACGCCGGCTATCCTCGACATAACAAGAAGTACCATTGCTCTGTCTTTTCTAACGTTAGCTTAGTCTTCTCAATCCCTCCACCTTCCTTTCGGAATCACCAACTTCCAACTTAATAACAAATGTCAACACCCAGTGGAATCCACGGCGGACTTGCCCACTTTAACATCCACCACGGATTCATCGAGGCACTGATCCGTGGAATGCGCTGCAGTTTCCTGAGCGATGCCGATTATCATCACATCACTCAGTGCGAGACTTTGGAGGATGTTAAGTTGAATCTTAGCGAGACCGATTATGCAGATGCTGTTGCGGATATGTCTACTCTGACCCCTAGTGATTTGCAAGCTGCTGCTGTTGAGAAGGTTAGTCTTAGTGTTTGTATCAATGTTTGGGTTTGGGTTGGGCCGTGGAGATTGTGATTGTCGGTTGGGCCATGGAGATTGATTGGGTCATTGCACATTGCACATTTTTATCGCAAGGATGATACAGTCCAGAAATTAGTGAAGCAATGACAATGATTAGGAAAAACAAGTCCAAAGACGTTTGTGCATTTTTATTTTCTCACCATTGATCTTTTGACATTAAAAAATCCAAACAGCTTGTCACAGAATTCAAGTATATTCGCACCCAGGCTGTTGAGCCTCTCGCAAGATTCCTCGATTTCATCACCTACGAGTACATGATTGAAAATATTATGCTCCTTCTCAAGGGTGCCCTCTCCGGACGTGACATCAACGAACTCCTCGCACAATGCCACCCTCTCGGTATGTTCAAGGATTCCACCATGCGCTGTATCCCCACTTTCGAACCCAATGCCAAGGGATTCGCAGACCTCTACCAGACTGTACTCGTTGATACCCCCGTAGGACCATACTTTGCCATGTTCCTTCAGGATTCTTCCAACTCCTTGAGCGGAGAAGTACGCAATGTCATTGAAGAGGTGGAGATTGAGATTATCAAGTCCTCTCTCATCAAGTACTGGATCGAAGACTTCAGCTACTACGTTGGAAAACTTGGTGGAGATACTGCTGAGATAATGGGAGATTTGCTCAAGGTTCGCGCTGACACCAATGCTATCAACATCACCCTTAACTCCTTTGGTACCCCACTCAACGAGCCTGCTATGCGCTCTTCGGACCGCAAGAGGCTTTACCCTGCCGTTGGACACCTTTACCCCACTGGAACCTCCATGCTCACCGACGTTTCTTCCGAGGAAGAGCTCGGACGTGTTTTGGAATTGTTTCCTCAATACTCATCCATTTGGAACATCCACGCTTCTGGAGGAAATAAGTCCATCGATGATGCGTTTTACGAGCGCGATGTAGAATCTCTCGAGTTGGCGTTCGAGGGTCAAATGCACTTTGCATCTTTCTACGCTTATGTCAAGCTTAAGGAGCAGGAGATTCGTAACTTGGTTTGGATTACAGAGTGTATTCTTCAAGCGCAAAAGGATGAGATCAATAAGTTTGTTCCCGTCTTTAGCCATCATGCTCCATGGAGGGCAGGCTCCAAGGCACGATAGATAATGTGATCGTGCGATGTGAGGCTTTTGAATGTTGTTGGAGCTTGTGAAAAATGAGAGTTCCATATGCATGGCGCTGGAGACCTTTTATAAACGTGTTGGTTTGAATAAAATGACTAGAATCACGTAGCAATGTTAGAATATAAGATTTCATTAATTTTTGATCTTGTGGGCTAAACAACCGCCGATTAGACTGTGGCGCACAATGACATTGAATAGGTTTGAGAATAATTAACTGAAATCAAAGGGGAGACTCTGAACTTCTGAACCTCTGTTGTTCATCAACACGGACTATGTAGTGGTCTTTTTTAGCTCTTACTATTTGCTTCCTATCTCTTTTTGGTCACTTATCCAAATTCTGCGCACACCTACCGGCCACCGGAACAACAAACTTCCCTTCAACTTCTCAGACCAAAATAAAACCACACCAAGTTGCTTGCAAACACTCAAAAATCACTACACAGATGACAATCAGACCCATTATCACAAGTTCTATCGTAATATTTTTCCATGCCAAGACAGGAATAGCTTGGGTCTGCAACTCTTGCGCTGCTCTGAAATATCCACAGCAATACGGACGCCAGCTGAATTACGATAGTAGTACTCTTCTTGCATCTGCAACAACAGAGCATCCAGCCATCGACCAATGGGCTGCGAGAGCGATCGATTGGGTAGATGATATCCACAGACAAAGTTCTACGAAAAGCCCTTTTGCAATAGAAATTGAAGATGAATCTTCCGACGATGATACTAGTAGTAATGCATGTGTTCATCCTTTTGAGTGGATGGAAGGTTACACTTCGCTTGAAACTTGCGAGGAGACAAGAAACGTAGCTCTTCGTACCCTAGGGAAACCATTACTGGACATAAAGGCAGTAACATCAATTCGCAAAGCTGCCCAGTCCAAATGGGATGGGGAACAAAGCCAGACATCGCGTTTCACCCTTCAGTTCAGTGAAACAAATTCAGAATGCCATCTGGATGAGCTTGTCACAGCAGATACCACTGGCGCCTTGAAAGAAACAGTGGACACCTTCCTCACTACTAACGTATATCCTTTTGTGCGTTCGGCTTTTGGAAGTCATCTTGGTGAAGGTAGACTCTGCGTTTACGATTCGTTAGTGATCAGATATGATGGTGATAAGGCAAAAGGCAGTTTTGGCGCATCACAACCTCTGCATCGAGATGGTGGCATAATTTCCGTGAACATTGCTCTCAATTCGCATGAAGGTGATGCAATCACTGGAGAATCTGGGTTTGAAGGGGGTGGTACATTCTTTGAAGATTTGATTAGAAACCCAGTGGATGAAAAACCCATAGTCCGACCTTCAGCTCCTGGTCATGCAGTTGCGCATTTGTCAACAGTGCGCCATGCTGGGACACCGACTACTTCAGGAATACGAGAGATTGTGGTCTTTTTCCTGACATTGAGAGAAACAGGAGCATCTATTGGAGCTCCACCTGTTGAACGTGCATTCCATCTAAAAATGAATTCAAAGACTAAAGACATGGCCAGGCCCGCAGCACTGAAATGCTTGGATCTTGCAATTGGAGAAAGGCCCGAGGACGGAGAGGCACACTTTTTGAAAGGAGTTGAAATGATGCGCAACCCTAGCAAACAAGAATGTGTTGAGTATCGATGGCAAGAAATCAACGAGAGTGTCTTTCATTTACAAAGAGCTAAAGAACTAGCTCCATTTGATGCGAGGATAAAATGTTTTGCTGGCATGGCCAAAAAGACGAGATTTGCTTTTGCACAACGAACAGAACAGGAAGAATTCGCAAACAATGGAAACAAGGATCTTGAATCTGCTATGACCAATCTTGAAGATTCTATTTTCCTTCACGATATCTATCTGAAATTTGGCATCTCTTCAGATTTTGATGTCGCCACAGCGATTTTAAGTCTAGGAGAAGTTTTCGCTCAACTGGAAAGATACCAGGATGCAATACAATGCCTTGTACAACTTGAAAGTAAAGCAAGATTTGCAGATGACGACGTGACGGAACTCACAGTAATGCGAACGAAGGCGTTGATTGGTCACTGCGAAAAGGAGCTCGAGTGCTCCATACGTGTAGTGCCACCATAAAAAGTAGAAACATATAACTAGGACCATGTTGAATGAATGTTCCTGTGAAAATAAGATCTTTAGCAACTCTCGCTTTTTATTGTGAAACATGTAAAAGACTATCAGGCTTGCAGGAGACAGTTCGCTTTTATAATGCCATCATCCTTAAAGGAGCACATCAAATTATACGAATAAAAATCGTTTGATAGAAAGACGGCGTTTATAGAATAAAACTAATCTAAACGCAGTCGTTTCATATTTTGTTTTTGTTTCCTATTCCAGACAGATTTAACTGTACTTGGTGAATCCAATATCGTTAGCGCGCTCACGGAAGCACTGTCTCTTCATGTCAATTCCGTACTTGCGGATAAGACCCATACCACCCTTACGTCCAGAGACACGGCACGCACGGGATCCCTTTCCGTAATTCTTGGGGTGAGTAGCGTAAAGCTTGTTAGGTACACGAGTCTCAGCCATTTTGAATTATTGAATCACTGCAGAGAGAAAGAAACAAAATGTGAGTGTTTTGTTTGTTGGTCGAATATGAATCAGTCGAACACAAGTCTATTTGAACCCCAAGACACATTTGGAAATCACGAGACGCAACGAAACTATCCCTCACATAGGTATTATTTTGACGCGATATTATTTTGACTCGGTAGAATTGTACTCTCTGCTTCCTCCAGAAAAACCGATTTGCCTCTTCCTAGTTCCTTTGACTGGTTTTTGGATGCGCTTTCGTGCGCGAATGTTGTTTCGCTTTCATCTTTTTTGTTTCGCTTCCATCTTTCACTCCAAATCTTCCATCGTCACTTCACTCATCTCAACCCAATTGTTTGCAATACATCAGTCATATTGTTGATAGTTGTTGCGTTTCCTGCTGTCTTGAGGTGTTCATTTTCATCATCGTCTCACCTTAAAAAAATTGTGCTGTTGTTGCAGTCTTTTCAGTAAAGAGGTAACCACAGAAAAACGCGGGAGGGGCTCACTTTTATTTTAGAGGATTACCCCCCCCTCCCAATCCCAATAGCTTTTTTGAATTATTTGACTATCAAAGATGCTTCATTCTTCATTCATTTAATCAGCCTACAGATAGAAAACGATGGGGATGCTTATTTTAATACACCACTGTTTGATACCTACAATATTGCAGCTTCTAATATAATCAATTTATTTGGCATGAAGTGTACGGTACACGTACTTCACGGGGACATACACGTGTACATCACTTCTATCATCATTCGCACCATCATCAAGAGCATCTGATACAGAAATAGATTCCAGTCATAAAGTATCCAATGAATCAGAAACGGAAACATTCCAGTTAGCCACAAAACTATGAAGAGGATATGTGTGGTCAGGAAGAGGTGGAAATTCAACAATGATCCAAACTAAACTTGGGGCGCCTGAAAGAGCCCAAAAAAAGGTTATTGAAGGACCGGCCAGTGTGTTTTTAAGTTCTGATTCTTAATCGCAGTGTTCTTTGCACTGTATCAATAATTTTATTCTACAAGTGCACAATTTAATTTTAACATGTTGGTACTTCCATTTCTCTTATTTCTTCTGGCGACAAGATCCCCATCAATAATGTTTTTTCCAAACTCTGCAATCTTTCCAGATAAGATGGCATAGTATTTTGTTCGCGATTTTCACAAGGTGGGAACGGAGGGGGGAATAATGACAACCTTGATGGCTGCCGTTTTGAGGAAGCTTTGGATTCGGAACTTTCTTTTGCTCTATTTTGGTTAGAATAATTTCCATCGTCACCTTCCATTTCCATTTTCCGAAGCAGCACCTCCCTCTCAGCCGCCTGTCGTAAATTTCGCTCTTCAACGCTCTCCCGATCTCGGTCCCGATTCACTGATTCTTGAGGAATATCATATCCTGTATCTTCTCCATCCTTTCGTTTGCCGACGTAACTTGCTCTTATTTCTTCATTGTTCAAATATAAATCAACACATGGTTTACAACTAGAAGATTCAACAAAAGTCGCCAGCGCCGCATTTCCTTTACTCCCAATCAACTCTACAGATTCCACTTTTCCAAATTTAGACAATAGTTTGGCAATCATTTCATCAGATTGACTGCCCATTTTCTTTCGACTCCATTTCACTCGCACTTGTCTATTTTCAAGTTTCGCCTTTCGTTTCTTTCTCTCCCTAGCGGCAAACCTCTCCTCTGCGGTTTTCTCACCCCTACTAAAATCCTCTTGCATACGCTTCCCATCTCGCTTCAGGTTTTCAACAATGTCATCTTTAAATTTGCTGACATCATCAGTCTTGCTGCTCAAATTACTAATTTTGCTTTCCAAGTCATGCCGCATACGCTTTCTTCTGGAACTCATCGCCGCATCCCTCAATTTCTCTTGCTCCTTTCTCAAGCCCTCACTCTTCAATTTTGCGTCATACTTTTCTTTTTCGTTTCTGTGATCATCGTTGAGCAAAAAGTCCCTGGCTTCCTGTACTGCAATGAATTGCTTGTCTAACTCATCATTTTGGGACTGGGAGAGATTTTGTTGTCGTTTATCCGGGTGATATTTCAAAGATTGCTGCCGAAATTTCTTCTTTATTTCAGACGGGGTGGCAAAATTTGAAAGGGCAAGTGCTTCGTATGGATTCCCTTTGGAGGGGAAGGATGAGGAAGCGGTGTTGTTTTGGCTCATGTTGTCGTTTTATGTGTTTGTGTGAGGCAAGAAAATAGGCAAGCAAGATAGAGAGAGCGCACGAACTGTATGCGAGAGTAGCTGTGCTGTGTTGTTGTCTGTGCTGTGATCTAATCGAATTTAGTGAAGTCCCAATCAAATATGGTTAGATTTCACGTGGCGACTGACGAAGTCCTAAAAGGGGTCTAGACTGCGCTACCCTAAACCGCCCGTTATGAGTGACATCATCGTTTCCATTCCTCGAAGGAAATGGAGTGAGTCAAACTCAACTAACACCACGACTGTTGCCCGTGGTGGTGGTAAAGAATATTCCTGCCGTCTGTTTCTCCAGCTATCAACCACTTTTAGGCAGCACTCTGGTGGTCATATTGTTGTGTCAGATCTTCAATACATTTAAATTTTTGTTACAGTTCAACACACAATCCTTCAATCCCTTCGATTAACCTTTGAGGTATGTCCATTAGAACGTTTACAAATGACCATGTTGCTGGAACAAATGAAAGCTGTTCTAGGAGATCTTTACGCACACGATCCTTTTGCGATGCATCGTGTCCGAACTCCTGGAAATGATGCACGTGGAATTTTAATGTGCAGTGATAGTTCAGTCATAGCTCAGTGGTGGTTCAGTCAATGATGGTTCAGTGATGTGTTTGAATATCAACACATTCTTCTTTTCATACAAATGCTCACATTTTAAAATCATTGTCTTTCACCATATTTCAACAGCAAAACAAAATGATCAATACAAAATCAAATAATCAAAGACCAACATTTGGCAGAAGATATGCAATGGCAGCCGCTATTTTGGCGCTTAATGTCAGCAATTCCTCTGCTTTCACAACACCTACAGTAAGATTCATGTCGAGCCAGCGTCAAAAACTCGTCATGAGAGCCACCGCTGTAGCTGCGAAACCATCCTCCCCCGTGGTTGTCTCCTCTGAGGCTGAGGCGCTTAGTCATTCAGATACCACCTTGAGACTGCAGCCAAGTTTTGATCTGTTTCAGTTATTGAGCGCCGAAGAAGGTGGATTTGTTCCTGAAACAACAATTGGTAATTCACAACGTGATGCTTCTATACTAAAGGTTGGAAAGGAAGATACCTTGGCTGGAGCCAAGTTAAGTGATTATATTGGAAAAGGACCTGGCAAGAAAAAGATCGAGTCTCTTCCTGATCCTTTCAAAATGGTTGAGAAGGAGCTTAAGCCATTTGCCGATTCCATTAGTGAGCTTGTATCTACAGATCAACCAATTCTCTCCATGGCTGCCAAGCATTTTTTCCAGAAGAGACACGGTAAGAGGTTTAGACCTACCATCGTGCAGCTTATGGCCAAAGCAGTAGCAGCTGCCGAACCTGAACAAATAAATGGACTTCATCATGATGACAACAGTGAATCATGGGAATGGAGCGGAGCGTCGGACGTTGACGTAAATTCCTCCAATCACCAAGGTTCCGATGTGTGGAGAAAGCAGGCTCAACTTGGACAAATTGTGGAAATGATTCATGTAGCATCCCTGATTCACGATGACGTATTAGATGAAGCAGACACCCGTCGTGGAGGTGAAGCTGTTCACAAGCTCTATTCTAATAAGGTTGCTGTATTGGCAGGTGACTATCTTCTTGCAAGAGCATCCGTCCTTCTTGCTAGATTGGAGAACACATCAGTCGTACAAATTATGGCCACCGCACTTGAGAGTTTGGTTGCAGGAGAAATCATGCAATTGAAAAGTCCACCTAAGTCTCTTCTAGAGATGGAATCATACTTGCGCAAGTCATACTACAAGACCGCTTCTCTTATCTGTTATGCATGTCGGTCTACTGCTCTTTTGGGGGGTCACTCGTATAACAGTAATGTAGCTACTGCGTGCGAAGAGTTCGGATTTCACATGGGTCTAGCTTTCCAAATCCAAGATGATATCCTGGACTTTACAGCGGCAGAGAATGTCCTAGGAAAGCCAGCACTGGCAGATATGGACCTCGGACTGAGCACAGCTCCTATGTTGTACGCAGCCCAAGAATACAAAGAACTAAGGCCGTTAGTCATGAGAAGATTTAAAGAGAAAGGTGACAAGCAAACCGCTCTGGAATACTTGTACAAGAGCCCAACAGCAATGAACAAGGCTAAAGATTTGGCCCTCTTCCACACTGAAGTAAGTTCCATGAAATGAGATATAATGCTCTGTATTTTTATTTGTTTAGGAATCAATCCTCTCACCAAAAGATTTCCCACTTCCTCCCTACAGAAAGCAGTAGAAGCCATCCTTCGTTTACCTCAATCAGAGGCACGTGACGCCTTGGTACGATTAACTCACGCAGTAATCACCAGAAAGAAGTAAATATGCAGGTTTGAAGAAACATATTATTTATGAATGCCTCAATGGCCAGGTCTAAGTTCATCTCAAAAGTGAACTGGTAACAAAGACTTACTGATCAGGAGAAGATCAACAATGCGGATAGCTGACAATAAAATAGTACATGCTCTGTCCGCTTCGAAAAGAAAAATGTCGGGATACTGTAAACAATCATTAAACATAACTCGATTTTTCAAGTTTTTTGATTATTATTTTACGGTGTGTGTATTTGTTAAAATACTGTAGCTTTTGGACTCAACAGCGCCACATTGCGATTGATAGACAACCAAGAATAAATGTAAATCCACTAACAGTGTGATAACGTTGATGATAGCAAAGTTACTGTTTGCAACAATACATCTTGCAATTTCTATTTGAAATTCGTTTTCTACAGTATTTCAAAACCAGCACCACATTGAACATCGAGATCCATCATCGATCGGTCATCGATAAGAAATAGTCATCGGTCAGAAATAGTTACCTGTTGGCTTGGTAGATAGTGTGACTTGAAGCGAACCTAAAATCTCGCCGAAATCGAAAATCTCACACCACGACATCCAAAACATCATCGATCACATCATCGATGTCATTGATGAGGAGTGTTTGTTGATTCATTCATTCGATTCATTTGATTCAGTCATTTCTCACAACAACTTTATAAAACATTGCAACAACAACAATAATGAAGATGATACTTGTTTCCATTGCTCTTTTGGCTTCCTCAGCCCTACAATGTGGTGCCTTTGTCACCCCTACACAAACACAAACAAGCCTTCAGACAATTCAAAGGCCTCAAAAACTTCCTACACTTACGCCTTTCATTCCCAACACAATGGATAACATCAGTACTCCAACCTCTCTTCAAATGGGCTATAATCTCCCTCCAGGCGGAGGAGGAGGCGATAAGGACGACAAAATCGCAAGCCTCGCAACCCCCATTCTCACAATAGCAGCCACCGTCCTGTTCTTCCTGTCACCTTTAGGTTCCATCTTTTTCGCCATTACAAACTCCATCGTCCTCTTTGTGATCCTCACTCCCATCCTTGCCGCCCTTGGCTTCCAAGTATGGCAAACTTTTTATACCATAGAAGCACCCTGTCCCAACTGTGGTTCTCCCGCGCGAGTATTGAAAGAGGATGAGGCAGGGCCTTCTATGTGCTACAACTGCGGATCGCTGGTGAGAGCGAATGTGGATAAGGATGGGATAGAATTGTGCAACAATCCGAATGATATTTATGATGATAATTCGAGGATTAGCAGTTTGTTTGATTTGTTTACAGGCGGGGTTGACAGTGATGCCGGTGGGTTCATGGGGGGTGGGAATTCCGGTGGGTTCATGGGGTTTGATGAGGAGACACCTACATCAACAACAACGAAGATGGACGACGACAGTAAGAATAAAAAACGGAGGGAGAGCACTGTGATTGATGTTGAGACCAAGGATGATTAACCAATCCATTCATTCAAATGAAAGAACTCAATTTTAGATCAATACTGAATACTCATTTGAAGTGAGAAACAAATTCATAAGTAATTACGAATACTATAACTATACACTATCTTTAATCTAGTAGAGAATTATCCAACTAACATGGTGTCCATTCCAATAATCACATCACAACTCATTAGATTAGCTCTCATCCACCAACACGATACAATCAGCCTTCTTATTCTGTCCACACTGCGTGTATTCTTCCTCATATGCCAAGTCATACTGGACAGGAACGCACCCATCCGCCGAATTGCAATACAAGTTCCTCAAATTACAATAATTCGTACTAAAATCCAAAATACTGAATACCTGCGACTCACTGCAGGCACTCACATGGCACCCGCTCCCATCCGAATCGGGCTTGAGAGAAAAGGCAAACAGGTCCGTGTATTTTTGATTCCCGGTCAATCTCTGTCCCTTGATCAGACTGCCCCCCTTACTGTCCGAAGATTGTTCCAATTGCGTATATACTCCTTGATTGTGAGGATCGATCCAGGAGGGAGAGGTGAGACGGAGGCTTATTTCGGATTGGACCGTGGAGCAGGGGGTGTTTTGAAATTTGATGATCATTTTACAGGATGCGTGTTTCCAAGCGGGGGATCCGGGGCATGTGAATGTATCCTCTTGCGATTTCCCCCTGCTATTGCTGGCCGTAACTGTAGAGGATGGAAGGCATACACATAAAAGCAGTAGAAGGGATATCGTGTACGTGTAGTTGTTGAGGATCTTCATTTTATATTTATGATGAGAAGATACGA
>Ga0115005_10004272_pt1 | contig 11373 bp, 8 predicted proteins | sample ArcOceMetagenome_FD_87163 | JGI IMG/M metagenome (GOLD analysis project Ga0115005, IMG submission 87163) | Marine eukaryotic phytoplankton communities from Arctic Ocean - Arctic Ocean - Greenland ARC118M Metagenome | ecosystem: Environmental > Aquatic > Marine > Oceanic | place: Arctic Ocean...
GTACTCAACCAACCTACACGTACCAGTATCTACCCTTTCTTCCTCATCGATTTCAGCCTGAACCTTGCTCGCCTCGACATTACCATGTTGAAATTGAAAGTTGAAAAGGAAACAAAATAACATTGACAAGTCAAAGCACAATGCAAACACGAACGTAGACAAAGACAAAGAGCGCATACGAGCATCAATACTACGAACAACATAAATCAATCAAAGATACAGTACTTCACCAACCTCCACTACTCACAATACAAAGAAAATTGAAGACGAATGCCAAGACATAGAGCGCACACGAACATCAATACAAACAATAGTACAAGGCCACCAAAGATTCAAGATACTCATCAACCTTGAAAACGCAAAAGACAACGCGACACGAAAAAGCAACAAATGTACATGCAGCAACGCAACATACAATGAACACCCCGAAATGATCAGCAGCCACTTTTTCTTGATATGATCTTCTAAACATTCCTTTTATTTCTTGTCGATCTCATCTTTTCCTTCCCTCGTTGTCCACAAAATTCTCCAATTTCCCGGAGCAATATGTCTGTGGGCTCGTCCTGTTGCACACAACCCTGCTCATAGCTAACTTCTAGTCCCCGCTCCAAATTGTCTGCACGTTCGTCCTCCTGTTGCATACCATCCAGCTCGTGACTTAACCCAGTTGATGCGAGTTCCCTCAGCCTTTTTGTCCTCCTTGATCACCTCCTCTTCCTCCCTTTGTCGTCCATAACTGTTCCAATCTTTGCTCCAAATTGTCTGCATGTTTGTAGTCCTGTTGCACACCATCCAGCTCATGGCTCATCCCAGTTGATGCAAGTTTCTTTAGCCTTTTCATTCTCCTCCTTTGCCTTCCCTTATCATAGACAAAATAGTCTAATCCCTGGACCGAGTTGCCTGCACGCTCGTCCTTTTGTACATTATCCTCCTGGTCATGGTTTAGCTCACGTGATTGAACATCCGTCGGGAGCATTAGCTCTGCTGGCTCTTGAAGAAGCTCAGGACCGCCTTGCTCGTTTTTGGTTCATATGGGTCATCGGCAGGGACCAGTGACACACGGGCACAACTGGCACGATCTCAGCGCCCATCAGGGTGGCGAAGCTGTTTGACAAAACGGCAACAGTCTTTGCAGCAGAGAGCGTTTCTCTATATGGGAATGAGGTAAATACACACACACAACTGGCACGATTATCTCGCGCCTCTGTTGGATTGTGCAGAATGTAATCGTAGGAGCAAATCGAACCCTTTTTCTTGTGGCGGCATTGTCATTGTGCATACTCGAAATTGTACTCCAAGCAACAGTCGACCATGCTAGAATCACCAGGACCAAATACCGAATGGGCAGACCTTTCCAAAATGAAGCAAACGGAAACAAACATAATGTGAGATGAAATTGGTGATACAAGTCGTCATAATGTCATTCAATTTTGAACTAGACTCATTTGACAAAAGCTCTCGTCAAACATAAACAATCTTCTATACAACAAACACCGCCGAAACAAATGACCAACGCCACCGAACAAATAACCAATAAACAGCACGCTTTTAAAAAATCTTACGTTAATGGTAGATTCCGAAGACACGTCGGAAACACATACTCCATGCGCTACGAAACAGCATTTGCTTGGATAGCAGAATGACGATTCATCACTTCTTTCAAGATTGAGTGGGAAATGGCATGAATGCGCATCATTGTTTCGTCAATAAAGGACGAAACCTCCATGCCCTCCTCATTTGTACGCACACTACACGCAACATCTGCAACATAAACATCTTGCGCCAGAATCAGTTTTAAATGATTGGGCAGAAGTAGATGGTGTCAAATACCGTAGTTCTATCTTTACCAAAGTTGAGCATACGTCAGATTAGAAGAAAGTACGCATTGACGGTTCTTGCCTTCATGGTGTAGCTCTGGAATTCGCAATCGGTCAGTACATCCCCGTTGGTTCCCTGTGGATCAAGAGAGACTTGGAAGATACATATAAAACTCTCGAAACATGCAATTAATCTTGTTCTTCGTGGAAAACCAGACTTCTCTCTGCTGTAAAAAGAAACATTGCAATTATGGAATAGTGATCAGCCCTGTCTTTAGTGCCAACCCAGCTCCTCATTCAAAAGTCAAGACACGAGATCTGAAACTACTAAAAGACGGCCTGGTGCTTGTTATGAAAGTGGATCAAAAGTACGAAACCGGCCCCTGATATCGCAAAAGCTAAGCACCCAACATCTACCAAAAGCACATGTTACTCAGACAATCCAACCATCGTCACTCTCAAGAACAACGACTCAAGATCATCTTTCAGCAGTCCTTCTAGCGACGACGAAGTTCAAATTATCGGCATCAATCTTGAATGCGCCAGAAGTGAACCCCTTCGTCCTATGAAATCAAAAGAGAATCGTCCACGTTCTAGCAAATATACTACAGAACAGGATCTTCTGACCACGGTTGTTACCAAGAGCTTCTTCGAAAGTGAAAATGATCCATTGTTTCAAAAACTTCAAGCTCATAAAGGAGCTGTCTCCACATACCTCGATGAATACCTGTTTCAATTGTCCAAATATACTTCAGATAATCAGCCCAAAGATAATGAACAGTGGATTCATTACAAACTGAAAACGCTCGACAAATCTAGTTTTTCTTGACTACGATGTGCTTCTATTGCCTCCACACAACCTATGACGGAAGAAGCTGGTTGATACACTCGTCAATAGCACGTACGGAGGTGAACACATAGGTTATACACATGTTGAGCTATTGGCCTGGCTACGTTTTAGTCAAGGTGCAAGCAAATTATCTTTCAAAACTATTGAAATCAAAGTGGACGACAATGTAAAGTATTTTGCAACTTGCAATCAACTCCATGATAAATGGTACTATCAGCAAGCTATCAGAGTAATATTTACAGTGATAAGAAGAAAATCTTGAACAAAAAGAACTACTCTACACGTAGGTAGTAGCAGGAGGAAGTCTTGAGGTAGCAGTTGTTAAATATGCAAAAGGCTAGAGCAAAAAATTGCACCTTAGTGCTAGTTGATAAACTTCTCATCTATAAATAACAAACTGCTCTTATTTAATCAAGGTCAGCGGCTGATTCTATTGACTGTCATGGAGATCATAGAGATAACATAAATGCATCGTTCGATAAAGTGACTGTCTGTACACATCCCTCCAGTCAGACTCTAAACTGCCTACTAAGCCACATGGCAGCTTTGCTCGTATCCGAGCATACTATGCCTGAACCACGGCCCAAACCATTGCTCGATATACCACGCTGTTCGTATGCGAGCGGACTAGTATAAACTCAATGCAAGCCATCCGTGAACCATGGCGTTCAGTGGTGGTATCTTATTGTTCCAATATTAGTATGTGAAATTTCCTTGTTGGGGTTGATAACTGGTGGAAGGAAATGTATAAATAATCCTCAGGTAATCCGTAATTTCCGTGAGGTGCGTTCGAAGCGACTCGCTGCCGGAATCCTTGTCCAGTTCCGTCCTTATGTACCGAACTGTAAGTTATCCAGTCCTTTCGGGCGTTTATAAACCTCCAATCAATTGCATTTCCACTTCTATATATTCACGTCGCCAGGAGGTCTAAATCCCCAAGAGACAACGATGGAAGTGGAAAGATGCCATCGTTCTTAGCATGCATAGAATGAATGATGACACAACCGAAGTTAGTCAGAGAATAAGCAGGATCTTCGCGATCTCTGGATAGAGGTGTGCCTTGTGGATAGATCGTCTTCACGATTTCCTTGAATTGATCAAGATCTTCAATAACCTGGCCATATCCAAGCTTCTTTTCGCACTTCGGCTTCATTTGTCCAATAGTGCCACAGAAACCGCATCTTGTAGGTCCTTTTGAATTTGAGGCTACATTGGGATCAAGAGATAGCAAGCTTCTGCGATGATCTATGCCAGTTACTTTTGAGCGTTATGTCTGGTTTACATTGGCTGCGATTCCCTGGTCGTATCCTTACATTGTGCGATTGCAGTATCTGAAGTTGCCGAAACAGCTAGATTATTCTAGTCTATTTCCTCTACAGAATCGATTCCGATATCAAGCGCATCCCTTTCTTCAGCACCATCAGAGCCATCGTCTGGGGAATAGCATCCATTACTCTCCAGCCTACGTATTTGGTTAACTTCCAACGCTCGTCAAATTTGTTGGTAAAAAACAAAATCATTTTTCACCATTTCATGCGGGCATGAACACCTCATTGATATTTGCTTGGACAATTGCATCGGTCGCGGGGGGCAATAAGTTTTCGAGTGGAGGTATGTCCATTCCTGATGATTTCGAATTGGCCATCGGAAATGTTCTTCTTGAAATAATCCAATGCTTTTAACGCGTATACCTTGACCTGTCGATATCCAGCTAGAGATAATGATCGATCATCAATGTTTTGCGAGGCTTTGAGCCCTACCTATCCCGGAGTTGAGGGCATACGTCGCATAGGTCGATCTCATATTGTATAGCTTTTAAAGGTATTTCATCTCAGCTGCCGTGAAATTTGATAGCGAAGAAAGAGTTTCTTTAGCTTCGTCGTACCCGTTGAGGAAATCAGCTTATGAATTCGCATACACCATTTTCATAAGCGACGGCTTGAATTTTTGCAGACGGATATCAGCGAAGTTTTCACCAAAATGGGCGTTAACAAGATGCCATCTGCCATCTGTCCAGGATCTTGCATTGGGAAGGTTCAATACCTTTGTCACCATCTTCTGTGAAAATGTACCATCCCCAGCTATAACAAGAATGTCTTCTCGCCAACGCTTTCCAGCCATCTTGATCAAGGCATCAAACATGTGTTTTACCCATTCATGACCATCATCAATCACAAGTACTTCATGGCTGGTCCAATAGTACCATCATCCCTAGCCATCATTGCTGCGATATAAGGCATGAGGTGACAATTATACTCTTTCTGCATACATCAACACCAAAGAAAGTTCCAACCAGACATCCAAAAAATTGGGAGAACTTTCTTGGTTGCCTTGCATTTGACAATGTAGTAGCCAAAGTGGTGGTCGTTGGCTTTGAGGACATTGTTGGATAGTAGATTGGTTCTCTCCCTCCTCTGTCTTTGTATCCGATCCTTTTTTTTGCAGAACTTGATGCGCGAGTTGTCTAGCGATACAACTTAAAAACTTGATTTGTCAGTATATTTCGTGTTCTCATCAGTAAATAGATCGTTGAGTTTCTGGCTTTTGAAAGTTTCGAAGAAGAAATCCTGATCTTTGCGTTCTTAATCTGTCATGGTAAAAGAAACACGTTGGATCTTTTCCCTCAGGTTCTTTATGTCATCTACACTCCATTCTACAACTTCGCACTGTTGTAATCGCAAAAGATGGCGTACAGTAGAGATTGGAAGCGATGTTTCAATTGGGAGATGATTTTGGATATTTCACCAGACCGTTTTATGCTGACAATGTACTCGTCCGATGTAAGATCACGCCCGCTATGTTCAGCGCAAACTTTTGTAATGCGCATCAAGTCAGAACTACGTAATTAAAAGCAGTTTACGAGTTATCCTCTTGGCTTTTGAAGATGGACCAGGAGGGCCACTGAAGACGGGGGGTTATGGTGATTCCGGCCCCCGGCCCTGCAGTCTGTTTTGATGGATATTTTCCTATTTTGGTTGCGAGGCGCAGAAAATTTGCATCTCAAACCTTTTTCGCTCCAAGCGCAGGCAAAGTTGTTATATGTTCCGAAACTTTGATAGGGTTTGGTCAATTCTCGCTTGGTCCAGAGAGAGCCTTTCGGGAAGCACACTTCAGTTTATTCTTCCAACGAGTATACATTCTTTCGAGGAGTCATCGATATTCATGGTTTCTTCTCTCCTTCATTTATAAACACAATAGTATCCCACTGATTGCACCGATGTTGCAACAATGCTGATTGTGATAAATGATACTCCAACGAAATTTCCAAAAGACAAAAGACACACTTCAAAATTCGAAAATGACTATTCTCACTTTTCCAATACTAATAAAATCGAGTGAGTGAGCAGTCCAACCGCCAATGAGAAGAATTTACACGAATTTTAAAAGTCTCATTTTCGGTTGGCTATTCACCCACCCGACCCAAGGCAGGGTCGGTCCAACTTCAGAGACGAAGACTCGTGACTGCTCCTTTGCGCAAAAACATGCGCGGATGATCTTAGCATGAACTTAGAAGAACTTAGAGCACCATTGAGCCACCGCGCCCAACTCCAGAGATAATAAGACGGGAGGGGACCCCCAACACAAGGGGTTTCGCCCGGGGGGCCGAAGATCTTTTGATTCCTGGCAGGTTGGGGTGTCCTTTGATAGTTTATTTGAATACGTGTACGGCAGGTTATTTTTAGGCGGTAAAACAGCTGACTAATTCAGTCCCTAGCTAGTATTGTCTTAGTCTCCAGTAAGACAACTGGCCCGCACCCGACTCGCGCGTTATTATAAACAAAGTTGCGCGCACCATAATTTCCAAAAACGTCAGCTCGAAAAAAGAAAGAAGCACAACAACATCAGAGTCAGTCAGTCAATCCAATAAAAACAACTGATCTGTTTTGATCAAGTATACGTTTAGTACCGAACAACTTTACAAATACACGTAGTACATTTCCGCCCTTTTCAGCTTCCAACCTTTGTGAGCAGCGATTTCTCATGAAAATAGTCAACGTTCTTCGTATATTCTTCTGCTACGCTGTGCAATTGAAGTTTAGAGCTCTTGCGTGGTCTCCGGCAATTCACAGAAAGTCGTTCTCCTTTCCGTCCTCTCCCCTCCATGCTGTGTCTTCTGATACATCTATCGAAACCTTTGATGGCACTAAGGGAATTGGCTCATCAATAATCAATGAAGCTGCAGAATTTATGATGAAATCATTCTGGGGGGTGACAGACAACAACCCAGATCTCCTTTCAGAACAGGTTTCTGATTTAGAAAATAGACATGGTGAAATACTCGGTAAGAGAAAATTATTCTCAAATCTCATCATGGCGAAATCAGAAAATGAAATTATGGGGATGGTTGGTGTTGAAGTGGCATTGCTAGACTTGAGGAACAACGACATAATGAACTATAAACAGTCTGACAAAACTTTGACGGATGCTGTCGCATCATTGGGTCCAAAGCAAAGGAGACAATATAAAGATGCTACTATTGAAGAACTAGTTAAAGACGTACCGAGTTTAGCAGGCAACTTTAAAGCAGTCGCAGTTCTAGCCAATTTATGTGTTTCTCCGTCATCCCGAGGAATGGGATTGGGCGATAAGTTGTGTTCGGTAGTAGAGGACGTAGTTTCTAACGATTGGGGAATGGGAAAGCTCATGTTGAAGGTGGAGGGTGAAAATGTCCCTGCGAAGAAATTATATGAGAAACTGGGGTTTGTAGTTGAATGCACCGATAATGATGCATCTGCAATCAGACCCAATCTGGAGAATAATTCTTTTCATGAAGTTCCTTGCGAAATGCTGACACTCAGCAAATCATTGTAGACTGGTGGGAATAAATATAAAGGTTGTCATTCCTACACAGTGAAGATGACCAATTTTGTACGTCGAGAAATAAAGAATGAATTTGGAACACTTTTAAAACTTCTCTGAATGACATTTCCAATTTATGAGGGAGTAGAAGACATTCAGTTCATTTCAATTCTTTTAAGACAAAGCGGCTACGTGTAGTGGGATTGCTGCACTGCCCACGAAACAGAGAAGGTGCTCTTCCCAAGTGTACCCATCCTTAAGACAGGAGATACGAAAGCAAAACCCCAGGCTCATCAACGATGAAGAGGTGAATGTCCAATTCACTGATTATCCTTCGATAACAACGTCGAAACATGAACATGCTACAGTTTTAAATACGGTAAAGGCCCTCTGAACTAAGTTTATGAATACCGGTATTGTAGCATTTTGATTTGATTCTCTATGGAAATTCATACCATGTGACCTAATCAATTTCTTTTTGCCACGTGGATTGTTTCAGTAAACTCGAACTGTTTTGTTGAGATGGAATCCATATACACTACGCGTACACGTGTATTTCCTCGCATACATTCACAAATAACTTTACCAACCAGTCTCCTCCTTCTGACGACATTGATGACCATGATTTATTCTCTCAGTGTGAAAGGCTTGTTACCCTCCCAATCACTATAAGGATGCGGCCTGTAAGGTCCAACTGGTGAAGCGAGGAAGGCAACTAGCATTGCACCACCTACGGCCTTCATGTAATTTTGTGTATTTTCCCTATCGACATAGATTGCAACTGGTAGGAAAAATAGTAGGATGGTTGCTAGGTTAATCAGGAGCGATTTGATGTCATGTCCTGTTGTTGGATTTGAGAGTTATATTTTATTAGTCATTGTTTGTTCAAGTACTACAGTCCTTTGATTTTCTTTGGAAACAGTTACCTTTGACAGGGTCTCTCCACGACAAACACACACTTACCCTGATGATATTTATTTTTTGACGATGTTGCTGCGGCCATTTTGTAGTAAGGGTGTTATTGATGAATTTGAACTCTATGTCAACATATAATTGGAAGCGAATGGTTTGAATTCGTAGAACAGTCGATTTGCTGTCTGTATTCTATCGTGTTGTTTTGTGTTCAATTGTGATGCTTTCTCAAAACGCTTTGAAGATCATCGCGTCAGTGGGGTTCATTATTCTCACGGTTCAATCTAACCCCCCGTGTTTCATTTCATCAGGTAATGATGACGTAATAAAAGCCTTTTTGTCCTGCTTCCTGCTTCTTGAAGATTTCCCAACAACGAGAAATGCCACTGAGCGAAATGCGAAATCTGTCCAGCAGTAAAGCAAAACACTAATAACTAATAACGCAATCATTTAGCAACACATTGCAATCCTTGCTGATTTCCAACACTGATACATTCACAATGGTCAAGTGCACATTAATAGTTGCAGCCACAGTCTTGCACACTTTGGCATTGCCAAGTATTGCGTTCAACACATCGTCAATGCATCGCATCAAAAGTAGATGTGGATATCCTGGCGCATATAGTTCGATCAATATTCAAAGCGCACAAGCCAGAAATAGCCCTATACGCACTGCCACAAGACTCCAGGCAATAAACGACGAAAATCTCTACGAAATCCTGAATTCCGGACCCTCTTCAACACGCCAAGAACTAAAAAAGAATTACATAACTCTTGTGAGAAGGTCCCATCCTGATGCCCTTACCTCCAATGGCTCCGTCTCTACAGCTGATTCGGATGATCAATTCCAAAGAATTACATCTGCATGGAAAATTCTATCAAACCCCCTCGAAAGAAAAAGATATGATAGGGAGCTTCGGGCGCAAGCCTTCACGCAGAATGTAGAGGATGTAGTAGGAAGTATCGCTACCACAGCAGGGCCCCAATTCATGAAAGCGTTTGATAATGTTGCAATTCCGTTTTTAAGAAGGAGCGCGGCGACGACAGTTGCAGGTTTCGCTGCCGTAACCAAAGACATTCAGAACTATAGTGATACTAAAACTGGGGAAACGAATGGGGGGCAGAACAATGAAAAAGGAATGGAAACGAAAGCGAACGAATCATCAGCAACAATGAACAGCAGTGAAACAATGGGCTTAGGAAGCATTCTCTCCAACGCAGTACAGGCGAGTCAAAAGGCTGGAAAAGCGATTGATCGCTTGGAACTCAATGAAAAGAGCAACGAGCTTTCCAAGAGGGCAAAAAAAGAGATGAGGGAAGCGACAAGATTGCGCGACAAGCTTGATCGAGTGATGCGAAAAAGGGTCCAACTTTTGCTGCACACTCCCAATGCCAAATTGTCCTCACTTGAGGCTCTCATCATCCTGGATGGCTTTAATATTAAGGATGAAGTTACCATGCTCGACACGGTTCGACTGCGTAAAACCGTCACGCAGGAAATTGAATGGTTGGAACCACTAGAGCAAGAAGTGCGCCAAAAGCAGGAATTGGATGAAAAGTTGGAATTTGACATTGAGAGAAAGTCTACAGCTCATGAACAGGCAAAAGTCAATTCTGCGGCAGCCATTCAAGCGGAAGAGAGGGCCAGGAAGGCGCTCGAGGACGCCATAGCTCTGGTCGATTCCACCAAGGTTGATGTTGACAATGCTGATAATAGTTTGAGAAACGTTGTTGAAGAAAAGAAAACCAACTTGACCGATCTTGATAGAGTAAAATGGAATATGGAGAGGCAACAAGAGAGAGTAAGGCTCGCTTTGAGGAGAAAGGAACAAGCTTTGCAACAGAACACTCTGCCAAGTGTACTTGTCCCGGTCGACGAGGATCTTGAGCAAGGAGAAGAATTGGAGGAAATTGAGGAGGAAGAGGAGACGGAGGAGGAGATGGAGGAGATTAAGATCATCGGTGATTTTAATAGTGAAATGGCCTCGGCTGCACAGGCGGAGGTTGAAAGGTTGCTGAAGAAGGAGCGTTATCTGAAAGCTGAAAGCGCGAGAGTACACGCGAAGGCTGAGAGCATGGAAAGAAACGCAAAGAAGCTACTAGATCGTGCAAATGAACTAGAAGAGGAAGAGGACAAAGCATATAAGGCCCTTGAAGAAGGTTTACGAGTCGCCAAGAAGGCGGCAGATACTGGATATGGTGAGTGTGGTATCTGTTAAATTGCTCGTTTTTGTTGTTGCATTGTTGAACGCGTTAGACTTTGCATTATTGTATTCCATGGTGAACGATTCGCACTGTACAAGAGCTATCTATTCCAGTAGTACTAGTGAATTACAGTAGCGTTAGTTTGCTACTTGTTCGTTTTTGCTGTTAAATCCCCAGATACATTATTTGTGCATTCGATTTTACTTAACCATATTGTTTTTATCGCAGGTACATACGGCGAGAATAAGGTCGGAGAGTTATAGGAAAGTAGGAACTGTTTCACGGCACAAAAATATCACTTCGCATTGCAAGGAGGTTAGGCATTTAGAACAGAGCAACCTTTAGCTGCTGCACACTCAGGTACAGATACACATCTAAAAAAAAAGAATGTTTATAATTTATGAAATATCGCAGCAGATGATTTCGATCCTGTGGATTGTTTCCCCCGGAAGATACAGTACCGTGCTATCGGGTCATTCCGGTCTTCTCTAATCTTTGGGATCGCCATCTCTGACATTCCAGTAGATCCCCTCGGTATCTTCTGCCTTCGACAAGGTTCTACTTGTGGTGACAGAATTAAAAACATGCGGTTGTTTACAGGTTCATTCTGATCCTTGACATACTGATTTATTAGTTGTTTTTCTAGATTCACCCAAAAGAATAAATAGTGACTGGTTTTATGTCCGTTACATTATGAGACTCAGTCAGGCGGGGGCGCGAGAGGGGGGGGGGTCAAAAACAAAAGACCGGTTCTTCTAGTGTTATTCTCTCAGCTTTCGCTTCGTTTGA
>Ga0115005_10004275_pt1 | contig 11366 bp, 10 predicted proteins | sample ArcOceMetagenome_FD_87163 | JGI IMG/M metagenome (GOLD analysis project Ga0115005, IMG submission 87163) | Marine eukaryotic phytoplankton communities from Arctic Ocean - Arctic Ocean - Greenland ARC118M Metagenome | ecosystem: Environmental > Aquatic > Marine > Oceanic | place: Arctic Ocean...
AGATTTGACCTTTAGCGTACTCTATTTTCAAAACAGAAAAGTAGGTAATACCTACTTTTCGTGTTTTGAAGGATGTGGAATGTCTAGTATTGTCGTGACGATATTTATAAGTCCGAAACTTATATATTTGAATTATGGAAAAGAAGATCTAGAACAAATTGATAATGTTTGCGTAATTGGAGTTAGAATATAACTACTCAACAACCATTACCAAATATTTAGAAGCAGACCAAAAGGCATCAGAATCAAGAATTACCAATTTCTCAACACTTCCATTTTCACCTTCAATCTTGTAAGATTCTGAAGGATGATTAGTTACAACCTTAACTTTTTTACTAATTATATCAATGTGATTAATAATACTCACATCAACTTTAGTAAAATACTCTTTATTAAAGTTATCCGATAATTTAGCTGTTTTTCCAATTCCAATAAAACCACCTTTTTTAGAGATTACACCTTGTTCTTTTAATTCTTTAGCCGATCCATAGCAATAGTAAGCTGTATTTAATTCATCTTCTTGATCGCCCATTTCTTCCAACCTATTATTATACTCTTGAAACAACACCATTAATTGTTTATTTGCTTCAGCTAATTGAGTGTGTAATTCAGCGATTTCCCCATCTTTTTGCTGCATTCTAACAGCTAAGCCTTCCATCATAGTTTGAAGTTCCTGTATCTTCAAATCTGATTCTTGTTCAGATTTTATCAGTTTAGAATTTAGAGTAGCCATCTTATCTCTATTATCTAACAGTAAATCATTAATCAAATCAATATCTCCCATGATTTCATCTTTCATGTTATTGTCTATTTCCATATTACCCTTATCAAATTTAGCAGTAATAATATTCTCCCTTTCCTTGATTATTGCAAGATTCCCTTCAATCTCATTTAATGATCCAATAAAATCAGAAATCATTTCTTCCTTACCATTTATTTGATTGGCAGTTTCAATATTTTCGGCCTCTAATTCAGCAATTTTACTTTCTAACTCATCCGTGTTACAAGCAAAAATAATTGTAATTAATCCTAATAATAACGTTGTTTTAAATAGTTTTGAAACTTTCATAATCTTTCTTTTTATTAATGAGCTATCAGGTTAAATAATTCTTTTAGAAGAAGTGTTTTCTTACTTTTATCTTTTAAAAAACTTCTTATGCAAATTAAACGAATATTTTTAGGATTAGTTATCGCTTTAACATTAAATTCTTGTATCGATTCAATTGATGGCAATGGCGAAGTAGTTAAAGAGAAAAGAACTATTTCTTCTTTTAACAAAATTAACATCTCTGGAGGTTACGAAATTCTAATTAATCAAGGTGCTGATGAGTTTTTAGAAATAGAGGCTGATGAAAACCTTTTAAAATTAATTGAAACTGAAGTAAGAAACAATACCTTATTTATTTCTAGTAAGCAACCTATTGGACGATCCGAGTCACTTAAACTTTACGTTACAACAGTTAACTTGATAGATATTGATGTTTCTGGAGCTATTGAATTGAGTAATAAAGGCACTTTTAAATCTGAAAAATTAAATATTGAAGTTAGCGGTGCCGCATATATTGATTTAGATGTTAATATTGAGAGCCTAACAATGAGTATGAGTGGCGCTAGTGAAACAAACCTTACTGGAGAAGCTGATAATTTTGAGATAGAACTTTCTGGAGCAGGTGAATTAGAGGCTGAAAAATTAAAAACTAGAAATACTAGTATTGATATATCTGGAGCTGGTTCTGCAACTGTTTACGCTAAAAAAAAATTAAATGTTTCTGTTTCTGGAGCTGCAAGTGTTCAATACAAAGGATCTCCAAAAGTGACAAAAGATATCAGTGGAGCTGGTTCTGTTGAAAAATTATAGGATTGGAAAAACTCATTAATATATATAACAAAGTCAACCAATTTGGTAAGGATAATGGTATGAAATTGACCATTATTGAACCTGGAAAAATTTCGTATGAAATGAAAGTTTTACCGAAACATTTAGCAACTCCTACTGCAATTCATGGCGGAATGCTTGCTGCAATGATGGATGCTGTAATGGGAGTTGCCAGCTTAAGTGCTGTGGCTTTAGATAACAAACTAGTTTCTACAGTAGAATTTAAAATCAGCTATTTAAACCCTGCATTATTAGGAGACTTACTAACCGGAAACGGTATTGTAGATAAAAAAGGAAACAGAATCATTTATGCTTCTGGCGAAATACTTAATCAAGAAAATAAAATTATTGCAAAGGCAATGGGAACATTTAATGCTTATCCTATTGAAAAAAGCGATTTAAAAGAATATATCTAATTATGAAAAAAATAATCTTATTTACATTTGCCACAACATTTATATTCTCAATAAATGTTAATGCGCAAAAAAAGAAAAAATCAGAACCTAAGAATATATACAATTCTGAATTATTTAGTGCTTTAAAATTTAGAAGTGTTGGCCCTGCATTTACTTCTGGTAGAGTTGCAGATATTGCTGTAAACCCGAATAACACATCACAATATTATATTGCTGTAGCTTCTGGTGGAGTATGGAAAACAAACAATGCTGGAAATACATATACACCAATTTTTGATGGAGAAGGCTCCTACTCTATTGGATGTATAACTATAGATCCTAACAATGAAAATACAATTTGGGTAGGAACTGGAGAGAATAACAACCAGCGAAGTGTAGCTTATGGTGATGGTGTTTACAAGTCTGAAGATGGCGGAAAAAGCTGGAAGAATGTAGGGTTAAAAACATCAGAACATATTGGAAATATAATCGTTCACCCTACAAATTCAAACATTGTTTACGTTTCAGCTTATGGTCCATTATGGTCTGAAGGTGGTGAAAGAGGAGTTTATAAAACAGTTGATGGAGGAGAAACTTGGAAAAGAATATTACATATTAGTGATGATACCGGAATTTCAGAAATTGTAATGGACCCAAGGAATCCAGATGTTATTTATGCTGCTGCACACCAAAGAAGAAGACATGTTTTTACTTACTTAGGTGGTGGACCCGAATCAGGAATTCATAAAACAACTGATGGTGGAACAACATGGTCTAAAATTAACAATGGATTACCGAAAGTTGATATGGGAAGAATTGGGTTAGCCATTTCTCCTGCAAATCCAGAATACATTTATGCTATTGTAGAAGCATCTCAAGATAAAAGTGGTTTTTACAGAAGTACGAATAGAGGTGCAAGCTGGGAAAAAAGAAGTGACTATTCAACTAGTGGAAACTACTACCAAGAGATTGTTTGTGATCCAAATGATGAAAACAAAGTATTTTCTTTAAACACATGGCTTCACCATACAGAAGATGGTGGATTAACATTTAAAAAGACAGGAGAAAAAAGTAAGCATGTAGATAATCATTGTATGTGGATAGACCCTACAAACACAAAACACTGGATTGTTGGTTGTGATGGAGGAATGTATGAAACTTGGGATCATGCTGATAACTGGCAATATAAACCTAACCTACCCTTAACTCAGTATTACAAAGTAGCATTAGATAATGCCTACCCTTTTTATAATATTTATGGAGGAACGCAAGATAACAATAGTCAGGGCGGGCCATCTAGAACTACCAATAATGCTGGAATTGTAAATTCAGATTGGTTTATTACAAATGGCGGTGATGGTTTCGAATCTCAAATAGACCCCACTGACCCTAATATTGTTTATGCTCAATCTCAATACGGTTGGCTGGTGAGATACGATAAAAAAAGTGGTGAAAAAGTAGGCATCAAACCTTTTCCTAAGAAAGATGGTGCTGCATTAAGATGGAATTGGGACGCTCCTTTATTAATTAGCCCCCACAATAATAAACGATTATATTTTGCTGCACAACAACTTTTTAAAAGTGACGACAGAGGTGATACTTGGCAAGAAATAAGCGGAGATTTAACTCAAAACTTAGATAGAAACAAGTTTAAAGTGATGGATAAAGTTTGGAGTATTGATGCTGTGATGAAAAACAGATCTACTACAATTTTTGGAAATATTGTTGCCTTAGATGAATCTCCTAAAGAAGAGAACCTACTTTATGTTGGTACTGATGATGGTTTAGTTCAAGTTTCTGAAAATAGTGGAGAATCTTGGACAAAATTCAGTTCATTCCCTAATGTTCCTTCAATGACTTATGTAAACATGTTAAAAGCATCTAAACATGATGCCAATACAGTTTTCGCAGCTTTCAACGATCATAAAAGAGGAAACTTTAAACCTTACCTTTTAAAGAGTATTGATAAAGGAAAAAATTGGATATCTATTGCCGGAAACTTACCAGAAAGAGGTTCTGTTTACTGTATAGAACAAGATCATGTTAATCCGAATATCTTATTTGCAGGAACTGAATTTGGTGCTTTTGTAACAGTAAACGGTGGTAAACATTGGACTCAATTAAAAGCTGGATTACCAACTGTAGCTATTAGAGATATGGAAATTCAAAAAAGAGAAAATGACTTAGTTCTTGCTTCTTTTGGTAGAAGCTTTTATGTACTAGATGATTATTCTGCTTTAAGAGAACTTGCAGATGAAAAACTATTAGATAAGCAATTTCACATTTTTGATGTGAAAAAACAATTGATGTTTAATACTTCTAATCCTTTAGGGTACAAAGGTAAAAATGCTCAAGGAGAAATGTTTTATACAGCAAAAAACCCTCCGGTTGGTAGCGTTATCACTTATTATTTTAGTGACACCTTAAAAACTGCACAAGAAATAAGAAGAGCTAGTGAAAAATCAGCAACTGATAATCCTTACCCTACAAAAGAGGGAATTCATAACGAAGCTACAGAAGAAAAAGCATTTTTAATCTTTGTAATTAAAGATGAGGCTGGTGATGAAATTCAAAAAATTAAAACTGAGGCTGGAGTTGGTGTGAAAAGAATTGTTTGGAATTTTCGATATGCTCCAACAGGTCCAATTAAACTAAAAGCTAAGAAGGCTGGAAGATACAGCTCTGCAGATGTTGGTCAGCTAGCTTTACCAGGTAAATATAGTGTAACAGCTTATTTGAGTAGTAATGGAAAAACAGAGAAGCTTTCAGATCCTAAATCTTTTGAGATAGAATTACTCAACAACACTACCCTACCAGCTACTGATAAAAAAGCTTTATTAGCCTTCCAAAAAGAAGTAGCTGAATTAAGAAGATCTGTTGATGGTTCTGGAAAATTGTTAGGAGAATTACAGAACAAGTTAAAATATATTAAAACTGCTATTGAAACAACTCCTAATGTTGATTTGAACTTATTAAACAACGTTAAAGCCTTAGAAACTAAAATTAAGACTACTGAAATCGCTCTTTGGGGAGATGGAGAAATGGCTAAACATCAATATGAAACTTACCCAGGTTTGGATGAAAGAATTGGTGTAGTTATTTATGGTATTTGGAATTCTACTGCTACACCAAGTACAACAGCAAAAAACAACATTAAAATTGCCAAAGAAGAATACGTTCCTGTTTTAGCAGCAATACAGAGTTATGTTAAAGAAATTGAAGCACTAGAAAAAACAATGGGAACAACACCTTATACTCCTGGCAGAGGCGAAGAGTGGAAAGAGGAGTAAACTAAGTACTTTAATTTATGAAGATTTTGATTAAGCTATTCCTGTTTTATCACTTGGTGTTAAGACAATATCAGGTTTCTCGCAAGAAGAATTTACCAAAATAGAATCCTTGTTAGAAACAGCTTCCTCTGAAAAAGACATAGACTCTATTATTCAAGCTTATTAAACCTATCCGTTAAAAGCAACTTGAAAAATCGACTTCTTATGCTAATGATTTAGAATTACTATCTAAAGAAATTGGTTATGAATTAGGGATTGCCAATGCTAAATTAATTATTCCACTTATAATTAAAACAATTACTAGATACACACTTCTAAAAGATATAGCAATCCAATAAATTAACATTTATCTTTCTTTACAGTCCTTATTATAAATTATATTTGTATTTATATGTCAGCATTATTAAATAAAATATCGTTTATTGTTTTAGCTTTATTTATAGCTATCTCAACAATAGGTGTTTCTATTAGTAAAGTATATTGCTTTCATAAGAAGATAAATGAATATTCAGTAAGCTTTAATTATAACAACTCAAATAATGCAAAATGTTCTTGTGCAGAACATAAAGTTGAAGAAAAATCATCCTGTTGTAAAGTTAAAAAAGAACCTACAAAGAAAAAGTGCTGTAATAATTCATCTGTTCGGTTTATCTTAGATTCAGACTATGAACATACTTCGAAATATCCTATATCTAAAAATTCATTTACATGGATTGATAAAGAGATTCCTACTTTAGGTATTGAAAACATTATAGAGGTTGCAATAAATGAAAATCATAATTTAAGAGCTCCTCCACTGATTGTTCATGATATTCCTATCCTGTACCAATCCATTCTAATATAAAATTTCTTCTGGTTGTCTTTTAGACTAGCCTTATCCTACGTTTTTTTTGATGTAGGCATCTTTTAAGTTTATCTATTCAATAATGAATATCTAAACATATTTTTATCTGTAAAAAATAAGATTATGAAGAAATATATTATACTTTTTTTAGCCTTTGGATTAACTTCTAGCTTTTTATTAGCTCAGTCATTTACAACAATTCCAAATGATACAATTGTTGCTACTCTAGCTAATAGTACTATTGCTCAATATAAAATACAACAAGTAAATAATACTGGAGGAGTGCTTTCTCTTGATATAGAAGTTGTTGGAAATACGATACCTGCAGGATGGGACGGAATGGTTTGTCTGCAAGGAATTTGTTTAGGGCATATACCTGCAGTTGGTTTTACTGGAAGTCAAGCAAATTTAAATGCAAATGATACAGGATATGTTAGATTAACTGCAGACCCTATGACTGTTGGTGGTGGTGGTGAACTTCGTATTTATGTTTTTGATGTAAATTTTCCACTAGATGGTGATACTTTAACTTGGATAATTAACCCAGCACCTACTAGTATTAAGGAAGTGAAGAGTAAGCTGTCAGCAAATATATCTCCAAATCCTTCAAAGGATATTGTATCAATTGTATCCGAATCGAAAATGAATTCGATTAAAATTTATTCTCTTACAGGAGAGTTGGTTCATTCAATCGATGTTATTAATTCTAAGGAGTTAAAGATTGATGTTAAACAGTTTCCTTTAGGAATATATTTGGTTAGAATAGAAGGTGATTCTAACAATTCTAGTTCTCAAAAATTAATTGTACAATAATGAAAGTGGTTTTTAAAACTTTTCTTTGTATTGCTTTGTTCTCGTTATCTATAAACCAAGTTCATGCAAATTCAGTAAACAGTTCTCTTTATATTATTGGAGATTCTTTACAGACTGTAAATGCAGGAAAAATGCCCTATTTTACATTTAATCAAACGAACTCATTTTCTCAAAAAAATGCTATAATAGAATTAAATATTGGTGATAGCCTGAATTTGTGGGTTCATAACACAGACTCAATTGATCATGTTTTTGATATAAAGGGTGTTTTGGGAATTAATAGTATTGTTCCTTCTGGAGATTCAGCCAATATAATACATCAGTTTAATACCGCTGGTTTGTATATTTATTATGATTCTTTAAATTTTCCAGTTTATTCTTATTTAGGATTAGCAGGATCAATTGTAGTTAAAGATCATAATCATTCTAGTTTCTTTTGGAACACTAAAGAGCATCAATCCTCTTGGAATGAATCTTTGGCAACTGGATCTAGTGTTGTTTGGAGCAACTATCAACCTGATTTTTTCACAATTAACGGGTTGAGTCATCCGGATATTATTACTGACCCACAGGTTAGTATAGTTGGAAATGTTGGTGATACTATTTTAGTTTATATTGCTAATACAGGAAGAGGGATGAGGTCTATTCACTTTCATGGTTACCACGCAGAAATAAAATATTCAAGCAAGTATCCAAGTCATATCGGAAGGTCTAAAGATACTTTCCCTATCCACTCTATGGAAACAGTTGTTTTGCAAATTGTACCTGACAAACCTGGAGAGTATCCTGTGCACGAACATAATTTGATTGCAGTGACAGGCAATAACTTTTATCCGAATGGGATGTTTTCAATAACTAATATACAACCATAATTATGAAAAATATTTTTTTTATACTTTGTATTCTTGTCTCATCCTCTTTGTTTGGGCAAATTGTTATTGATAGAGTTATTTCTAAAGTTGATTTAAGTCCACAATATGAACTTTATGATGGAAGCTTAGTCTCCTTAATGGGATACACAAAACTTATAGGTGGAGCTATTGATCTGCCAGCACCAACTTTATATTATAACGAAGGTGATTCAGTTCATCTTAGATTATGGAATCTATCCCAAAATGCACCTCATACTATTCATTTACATGGTTTAGATGTTGATCAGCAAAATGATGGAGTACCCTCTTTATCTTGGCAGGTGCATCATAATGAAACTAAAACTTATGAATTCATTGCACCCCACCCAGGCACTTACATCTACCACTGTCATGTGGTAACTCCAATTCATTTACAAGGAGGAATGTATGGCATGTTAATAGTACTACCCGCAGACAGTAGTAAAACGACATGGACAGGAGGTTATACGTATGACAACGATTATTCATGGATGACTTCAGAACTGGATACTAATTGGCATTCAGATACATTATTTAATCATGAACATGATACGACTGCTGCAATAATGACAATGGAAGTTCCTATTTATGAACCTCAATATTTTTTAGTAAATGGTAAATCTGAACAGCAATTAAATGATACAGCAATAAGTATCTCAAGTAATACAGATGAGGTTATTTATTTAAGATTAGCAAATATTGGGTATCATGGAAATAAGTTTTCTTTTCCGAGCTCACTAAATGCTAAGATTATTTCTTCAGATGGCAGACCATTACCTATGGTTGAAATTTCAGATTCTTTAATAATTACACCAGGCGAACGATATGGAGTTTTACTTGAGGGAAATTCCGCTTTAATTGATTCAATTCAAATTGATTATTTTAATTTGAATTCAGGAGTTGTATTAAATAGTCAAAATATTAATATCACAATTCAAAATACTATTGGTATTGAACACCTTTTAATGAATAAAAAACAATTTAAATTATATCCTAACCCTGCCCAAGACAACCTTACTATTACATTTAATGATAGAGAGACTAATGTGGATGCTACTATTTTTAGTACAGAAGGGAAAATAATAAAATCAATTAAAGACTTACATGATAAATCAAATCATAAAATAAATTTACAAGATGTTCCTAGAGGAACATATTTTATTCAATTTAAAAATCAAAATGGTTCTAAAATAGAATCTCACAAAATAATTAAACAATAAACTTAATATTATGAAAAAATCAATACTATCATTATTAATCTGTGCCTCTATAACATCGATAGCACAGACAGACATTAATTTAAATTTAATTCATGAATTTAATGGAGCACCATTTGCTTATGGTCAATACTATGTAGATGCCGTAGGTAATAACATTGAATTTAATAGAGTTCAATATTACTTATCGGATATCACCCTTGAATCTTCAGTATCTCAACAAGTTCCTGTTGCTGATGAAGTTCAATTGATTAGTGGAAACATTAGCAATTATCCTTTAGGATCAGTTAGTGTAACTAATGTTACAGGTATTAACTTTAACGTAGGAGTTCCAAACGCATTAAATCATGCAGATATAACATTACAACCAACTGGACATCCGTTATCTTTTCAAAGCCCTTCAATGCATTGGGGATGGGCTTCGGGTTACCGATTTTTAGTTATAGAAGGTAAGGTTGATGATAATGGTGACGGTACGCCAAACAAACTTTTTCAATTTCATGTTGTAGGAGATCAATTTCTAACTGCAGTTGATGTAACATCTGCAGCAGTTATGAATGGGGCTGATTTAGATATTAATCTTACTGTAAATGTTGGAGATTGGCTAAAAAACATGAATATGATTAATGCTGGTATTAATCATGGTTCTCAAGCAATTAATGGTCAAGTGATGAATAACACCAATCCAGAAACTGTTTTTGAAGGAAATGTTGCAACTGGGATTATTACAGAATCTAAGTCTGTAAATCAATTGATAGTTGATTATGAATATTCTTATGCTCCAACTCTTTTTTATTCTATTGGAGGTGCTACAAATGCTTCTATTTTAATTACAGATTTAAATGGAAGAATTATTTCAAATGAAACTCAATTACCTGCTGCAGGGAACTATTTTATAAATAAGGAATTGTCAAAAGGTCTTTATGTTGTTAGATTAATTGGTGATAACGACCATATTGAAACAACTAAAATGTTTATTAAATAATCTTTTTGAAGTATTTAATAAAACCAATATTATTCATTTTTTTACCCATTCTTTTATTAGGATGGGTGAAAGATGTATATGACCTTAAAATTCCAAAAGGATTTCCAACCCCTATAATACCTGAAAATAATCAGCTAAATTACTCAAGAGTAGAATTAGGTAGGAGATTGTTTTTTGATAAAATATTGTCAAGGGACAGTTCTGTCTCCTGTGCCAGTTGTCATAAGCCTGAATTGGCTTTTACAGATGGAAAAAAATTGGGTGTAGGTATTAGAGATCAAAAAGTTTCTAGAAATTCACCAACACTAACTAATGTAGTATATAACCCATATTTTTTGATGGATGGTGGTGTGCCAACTTTAGAGCAACAAATAATTGTACCGGTACAAGAACATAAAGAGTTTGATTTTCATTTTGCTCTTATTGCACAGCGGATGCAAAAAGACTCTGCATATGTTAAATCATCAAAAAAAGCTTACAATCGAAAACCTGATGCTTTTGTTATCACTAGAGCTATTTCTGCTTTTGAAAGGACTTTAATTAGCGGGAATTCCAACTATGATAAATTTGAATATCAAGGTAACTCAAAAGCTTTATCAAATTCACAAAAAAGAGGAAAAGACTTATTTTTTAGTGATAAATTAAAATGTTCTGAATGTCATACTGGATTTAATTTTACGGACTATTCATTCCAAAATAATGGACTATACTTGAATTATTTAGATTCAGGTAGAATGCGTCTTACTAGTTTAGAATCAGATCGAGATCTTTTTAAGGTTCCTACATTAAGAAATATAGAGCTTACTGCTCCTTACATGCATGATGGTAATTTTACTACTTTAGAGTTAGTAATAAAGCATTATGAAACTGGCGGCAAAGATAACCCTCAAAAAAGTAATAAAATAAAAGGTTTTAAATTGAAGGAGTCAGAGAGGGAGGATTTAGTTCATTTCTTAGAGTCTTTAACCGACTCTACTTTTATAACAAATACTAGTTTATCAAACCCTTATTAAAGTTATTTTCATTTAACTTAATTTCATCTTACAATACATAAAT
>Ga0115005_10004277_pt1 | contig 11364 bp, 10 predicted proteins | sample ArcOceMetagenome_FD_87163 | JGI IMG/M metagenome (GOLD analysis project Ga0115005, IMG submission 87163) | Marine eukaryotic phytoplankton communities from Arctic Ocean - Arctic Ocean - Greenland ARC118M Metagenome | ecosystem: Environmental > Aquatic > Marine > Oceanic | place: Arctic Ocean...
GCGACTTTTTTACTTGCCACTTGCAGCAAACATATTACTGCTAATCAGGTTAATTTTGGGATCGTCAGTGGTGTATTGGTCAATGTATTTCTGTGGTTATACATGCCAATGGTATTTTGGTTTTGGTGGAACCTGAGTGGCTTTGTGTGCACCTTGCTAGTTGCTGGATTAGGTTTTATATTGTTCGGTAAAGGACAAAAAGAAAAACTTTTTGTCCTTCAACAAAGCCCTTTAACTAAAACGAATGTTGCCGCACTAGTGATCTGGTTTGTAACATTAGTAACCTTTTGCTTATTATTTACAAACAAGATTACAAACATGAATTTGGATTAACATCTATTGACTAATAATTGTTAATTTTCCTCACCTTTACGATAGGGTATGTCAATTTCTAAGTCTTCTATTTGATTAGCCCGCTCATTAGGTGAACCCGTATTCCTAGCAAGTAGGTAATAGGCAGTTGGCACTATATACAGAGTTAGGAAGGCCGAAACTGTGACCCCTGCGAATATCACCATACCAATTACGGTCCTGCTTTCAGCCCCTGCACCGGTGGCTAAAACCAGGGGTAGTGAGCTAAAGATAGTCGTAAAGCCGGTCATGACTATAGGCCGCAACCTTTGAGTAGCGGCTTTACGTAAGGCTTCTTCAAACTCAACCCCCGCATCCCGTAATTGATTGGCAAACTCCACAATTAAGATGCCATTTTTGGCGGCTAATCCTATTAACATCACCAGACCAATTTGACTGTAGATATTTAAAGTCATATCGGAAAAGTACAAACCAATAAATGCGCCAAGTAAGGCCAAAGGTACAGTTAACAGTATCACCAGTGGTTGGATCCAATTTTCAAATTGAGCGGCTAAAACCAAATAAGTGATAGCAATAGCTAATGCAAAAATAAATAAGATCGAACTACCTGATTCCTGATACTGCTGAGACTCGCCTTTATAATCAATTGCCACTTCTTCAGGTAGTTCAGTATCCACAATGTTGCGTAAATATTCTAATGCTTCACCAACCGTATATCCGTCGGCTAGGTTGGCACTAATAGTAATACTGCGCATTCTATTGTATCGATTCAGCCTAGATGAGGTGGCATTTTCACCCACACTCAACAAGTTATCGAGGGGGATCAGTTTATTAGACTGAGACGAACGAACATAAATATTTTCAATGCTCGAAGGACTACGATAATCTTCTTCCCAGCCTTCCATGATCACATCATATTCTTGGCCTCTATCAAGAAAAGTTGATACCCGCCTTTGACCTAGCATAGTTTCAAGGGTTCGGCCTATATCACTAATAGAGACGCCCAAATCCGCGGCTCGGTTCTTATCGATATTAACCAATAATTGCGGCCAAGTTTCTTTATAATCAGAATCTATTCTTACTAAATTAGGATTCTCTCTTGCCTTAGTTAATACAATGTCTCGCCATTGCACTAACTCTTCATAGGTATTGCCCTGCAACACAAATTGAACCGGTCGGCCTAACCCACGGCCTCCGATACCACTGCGCATAACAGCAAAAGCTCTAACGTCGGGGATAGTCATCAATTTGCCACTGATTTCATCCATCAAATCAAAGGTCGACCCTTTTTTATCTGGACCAATAGGTGTGCCGACTATAGCAATACCGGCGGTACCACCAAAACCAGGAGTACGTACAATGATTCGCTCAGCTTCACCCGTTTTTGTATAGGGCAGCAATATACTCTCAATCTTTTTTAAGTTGGCGGCATTGCTATCAAAGCTTGATCCCTCTGCACTTTGCATAAGGATAAAGAAGTTACCTCTGTCTTCTTTAGGCACAAATTCACCGGGTAGTATTTGAACCAATTTGAACAAAGCGATTATGCTCCCAATCACTAGTAAGCTCATTAACCAAGGTTGGTGTAAGGTTGTACCTAGACCTTTGAAATAACCGTCTTCAACTTTTTTAAACTTAGTATCCACCCAATGGGCAAATCCTGAAGGTTGAGTACGTTTTTTTAATAATTTAGAACACATCATGGGTGACAGCGTTAGGGCAGTGACACTAGAAAACGCTACAGCTGCAGCTATAGCCAAGGCAAATTCCGTAAACAGTCGACCAATATTACCCTGCAAGAATACCAAGGGCACAAATACAGAAATTAATACTAATGTGGTGGCTATTACCGCAAAACCGACTTCTCTTGCTCCTCGATAAGCAGCCAAGATAGGTGGCTCGCCCATTTCTATTCGCCTAGAAATATTTTCCAGTACGACAATAGCATCATCTACGACTAATCCTATCGCTAAAACCATGGCTAACAGCGTTAATAAGTTAATAGAAAAGCCCAAGGCATACATCACGATAAAAGCCGATACTAAAGAAACAGGCACTGTAATTGCGGGGATAAGCGTTGCCCGTATGTTGCCTAAAAACACATAAATAACTAACACCACCATCAAGATTGCAATAGCTAAGGTTTCATATACTTCGTTGATTGATGCTTCTATAAATATTGAGGAATCGTAACTTGAAACAATAAAAATATTGTCTGGCAGTGTCTGTTCGATACGTTGGATCGCGGCTTTTGCAGCTCTAGCTACTTCAAGTGTATTAGCCTTCGATTGTTTAACAATGCCTAAGCCAATCATATTTACGCCGCCGCCACGAAACTCTGTTTCATCGTCTTCAGCGCCTAATTCAACTCGGGCGACTTCTCTTAATTTAACTAAATAACCATCAGCACTAGCCTTGATGGTTAAGTTGCCAAAATCCTCTGGACTAAGAAAACTTCTAGCAACTCGCACCTCAAAATTCCGGTCAATAGATTTCACTTCACCAGCGGGTAATTCAACATTCTCAGAGCGTATGACATTCTCTATGTCGGTCACGGTTATTTCTCTGGCAGCCATGGCATTTCTATCTAGCCAGACTTTCATGGCGTAGTTGCGACCTCCGCCTAATTGAACGCGTGCAACGCCTTCTGCAACAGATAAGCGGTCAACTACAAATCTATCCGCATAATCTGTTAATTCCATCACCGAGAGGTTATCACTGCGTAGGTTATACCAAACGATAACGTCTTCGTCTGAGTTAGATTTAGACACCTCAGGTGGTTCTGCTTGATCAGGTAGGTTGTTGAGTACTCTGCTTACTCTCTCTCGCACATCATTCGATGCCGCATCAATATCTCTAGACAAGTCAAATTCAATACTAATAGATGAGCGGCCATTGCGACTGCTAGATTCAATATTTTTAATGCCTTCTATGCCACTTATACGCTCTTCTATTAACTGGGTGATACGAGTTTCTACAATAGAGGCCGAAGCGCCAGGGTAATTAGTATTGATAGACACTATTGGGGGGTCGATATCAGGATATTCGCGCAATGATAATAAACTAATAGAGACGACACCAAAGACCACGAGTAACAAATTAACAACTGATGCAAAAACGGGGCGTTTAACCGCAACATCTGATAGAAACATAACTTACTCCTCTATTTCATCAGCATTGAGAACGTTGACTTTTGATCCATCCCTTAATTTCAATGCCCCTTCAATCACCACCAGTTCACCCTCGTTTATGCCCGAAATAACTTGTACTATGCCAGGTTTACGTAAGCCAATTTTCACTTGTGTTCTTTTTGCCATTCCATCATTAATAACAAACACAAAGTGTTTGTCTTCTACTGGCACTAAGCTCGCTTCTGGAAGCACTAAGGTATTCAGTAATTTTTTCTGTAAATTAATCTGTAACAACATACCTGGGCGTAATTTAAAATCTTGATTATTGATGTTAGCGCGAATTTGGATTGCCCGAGTAGCAGGGTCAACCCTGGAGCCGATGCTGAGTATCTGACCTGTGAATGTTTCATCTGGATAGGCAATAGAAGTTGCACGGATTTTTTGACCAATGGCAATATTGGGTAAGTGTACTTCGGCAATATTAAAATCGACTTTGATAATAGATAAGTCATCTAAGGTAGTAATCGCATCACCGGGCCTAACTAATGCCCCAACACTCACTTGACGAAGTCCTAATACACCATCAAAAGGTGCCCTTACTTGAAGCGCTAACATTTGGGTTTTTAATACATTCATTTCAGCAATTAAGGCGTTTACTTCGGCTTGTTGCTCATCCAACAGTTGTTCAGAGGCGACATTATTTTTAGCTAAGTTGACGACGCGTTTCAATTGGCGATTTGCTTCCTGTAAATCAACATCTAAGGCCGCTAATTTGGATTTTTCTTCTAAGTCGATTAAAGTCAGTAATATCTGGCCAGCTTTGACTCTTTCACCATCGTCAAAATTGATTGTATAAACAATATCAGAAGTTTGTGTGGTTATAATTACAGACTCATTTGCTTTACCTGTACCTAAAGCTTCAACCAGTACCTCAAACTCCTCTTCAGCAGTGCGATGCACTTTCACTAAAGTGGCATTAGATTGTCTAACTTGCTGAGACACATCCTTTGGCAAATATAAATATGCCACTAAGCCAAAACACAGAACAACAGCGATCAATAGTGGAGAAAACTTTAACCCTTTAGACATTAGATGACCTATTTTAAACGTAGAACCGAGTAAGACCTTTAAAGCAAATGTTAAATTGCTAGCCTTTACAATTAATTGTGGCGAATCATGAAATTGATGTGATAATAACCCATATTATTACTGCTGGTTTACGTAACATTGTGCAAAATAGATTATTAGTAGTTGTAACAATTTTTGTATTTGGGTGCAGTAGAAACATTCCTGCCGACCCCATGTGCCGAACGAGTGTATTATATACAGAAACCAAACCCTCGGCAGCAGCCTGTCTTATAAAATCTAACGTTCAACTGCTGGTTGTCAAAAATCTTGATGATGATGGTTGGAATTTACCTACTCATAAACAACAAAAATCAACGAGTGCTCAATGCACTGCTCATCGAGCTGTATGGAAAACAACGGGGCTAAATGTTGAAGTGGGTAAGTTACTATTTACTGCCCCAGACCAAACCCGATATTTTGCTTGCAAACTAACAGATGACTATTCTAGCCAACTGAAGCAATTTCCAGTTCCATCGTGGGCCAAACGCAAAATCAGTAATATTTCTCTGATTGACCCATTTGATACACAACAAAACCAGTGGATAGACGACATCAATTTGATTATTTTGCGTGAAGCGTATAATCAATTAGAATGATTTTTTATTAAACGTCGCCTAAAAGCAGCGAACATTCATAAAATCACTAACGCCATATCAACACTTTTAATAGTCATTACGTGACTTTTAGCAACCAAAACCAGCAAATAACAGTATAATGCTCACAATATTTGATTTTTAGAGATTATGCTTATGCCCCAATACACTGCACCGTTAAAAGATACTCATTTTGTTTTACACGACTGGTTAAAACTCTCAGAACATTATCAAACATTAGGATTGGAAGATTTTGATCAAGAACTGGTCAATGAAATATTAAATCAAGGTGCCAAGTTTGCCGAAGAGGTGATTGCCCCATTAAATCGTGAAGGTGATGAGCAGGGTTGTACTCTTGCTGATGGCATTGTCACAACGCCAGAGGGTTTTGCAGCGGCCTATAATGAATACATCGCCAATGGCTGGAACGCCATGTTAGGCAGTGCCGATTATGAAGGACAAGATTTACCTCACACAATCGCTGTCCCTGTGCAGGAAATGCTGAGTTCGGCCAATCTTAGCTGGAGACTCACCAGTATATTGACCGAAAGCGCCGTACTTGCCGTTACTAAACATGCCAGTGATGAATTAAAAAACACCTATCTCGCCAAACTCATTTCAGGCGAGTGGACCGGCACAATGTGTTTAACTGAACCACAAGCTGGAACAGATTTGAGTTTACTGGCGACTAAGGCCGAGCCTTGTGACGATGGTAGTTTTAGTATTACCGGTGGAAAAATATTTATCTCCGCGGGGGATCAAGATTGGACAAACAATATCGTCCATTTGGTACTTGCCCGCTTACCAGATGCACCTTCTGGTGTGAAAGGTATAAGCCTATTTTTAGTGCCTAAGTTTTTGCCAAATACCGATGGCTCTCCAGGACAAGCGAATACATTATCAGTTGGCAGTATCGAGAAAAAAATGGGACTCAAGGGCAGCCCAACCTGTGTAATGAATTTTGATGACGCTAAAGGCTTCTTAGTTGGCGCACCACATACCGGCTTGGCCTGTATGTTTACCATGATGAATGACGCCCGTTTTCAGGTAGGATTGCAGGGGTTAGCAGTCGGTGAAGCCTCATATCAAGGTTCACTCGCTTATGCCATAGACCGTTTGCAGTCTCGTGCTCCACAAGGTGTACAGCAACCAGACAAAAAAGCTGATGGCATAATCCACCAGCCTGACGTGCGCCGTATGTTACTCACCCAAAAAGCGTTAGTAGAAGGGTGTAGGGCATTATCTCTTTTGTACGCTCAGCAAATGGACATTGAAAAATTTACTAGCGATGCGAATCATAAAGCTAAAGCAAACAACATCATTGCTTTCTTAACGCCTATCGCCAAAGGTTTTATGACCGAAATGGCTACCGAATTAGCCAATTTAGGGATACAGGTATATGGGGGCCACGGCTTCATCCGTGAATGGGGAATGGAGCAGTTAGTGCGTGATGCACGTATCACTCAGCTTTACGAGGGAACCAATGGTATACAAGCCCTTGATTTAATTTCCCGGAAGTTAGCCAGAGATAAAGGCACTATGCTGGAAGATACCCATGCCTTGTTTGCCAGTAAAGTCGCCGAGATTAAAGACTTACAAGCCAAAACACAGGCTGAGGCTTTACTACAAGAGTGGTTGAGTACCGCTGAACAACTTAAGACACTGAATGCTATTGACTTGGCGGCGGCGGCCACTGATTTTATGCACTACAGCGCTTACTGTTTACTCGGGGTGATTTGGCTAAGTATGGCTGATACTGCAAAAGGTTCAGACAATGAAAGCATCAAGACAGGCAAAGCCAACACTTGTGATTTTTATATGAAAAGATTGTTACCTAGAAAAGAGAGTTTTAAGACAAATTTGTTTAATGGATCAGAGGATTTGATGGCTGTGAGCGTCGAGGAATTTAATTATCAGTAATGGCAATTACTGAAATAATGGCGCTCAATGAGCGCCATTATTATTTATAAATTATGTTATGAGAGTAATTAAGGGGTGGGGGAATTGATCAGCCCAAACTTTCATTAAGCTTACACTACTGCCATTTTTCAAATGCCTTTTACCTAAACCTTGTTCCGCAACGATTTGTTCACAAGAACACCCTGCTTTATCAACTAAGCTAAAATATTGAGGGCCGTCACTAACTGCAGCCCTGTGATTGCGACTTAGAGACCAGCTATTATTGTGCCAATTGCCAACTACATTAACTGAATCACTAAAGCTAGCGTCAATGTCTGCATTTAATCCCACACCCAGAGTTTTCAGCAGTAGTAGTGTAAGGGGCACCTTTTTTACCTTTGTATCTGACAAAATTCGACCATGTAATATTTGTGCTCGCAGGACCAGATACTTCAACACATACATGTTTTGAAAGTGTACTTGAATCAATACTTTCACAAACAGTTTGCTTTGTTAACAAAAAACCACTAACTTCACTTTAATATCATTATGATATCAATAGGAGTTTTTATGATTACTGAGAAAAAAGGGTTTTCAATTAATGGGTACTTGGCATTTTTTGTGATTTTACCTTTACTACAAGTTGGTTTTGGCATAATGCTAGGCAACAAAATATTGCTTCCTGTGAGTATTGTTTGCTCCATCATTGTACTTATTTGCTGGGCTGGTTTTTTTATGGTGCAACCCAATCAAGCAAAAGTAATGACTTTATTTGGCAGTTATGTGGGCACTGAAAAACGCAATGGTCTGCGATGGACCATCCCATTTTTTATGCGCAAAACAGTGTCCCTGCGTATTCGCAACTTCGAATCAGCTAAAATTAAAGTTAACGATAACTTAGGTAACCCGATAGAAATTGCCACTATCGTAGTGTGGTCTGTTACTGACTCGGCTGAGGCTATTTTTGAGGTAGATGACTATGAAAGTTACGTCACCATTCAAACTGAGTCAGCACTTAGAAATATGGCCAGCAGTTATGCCTATGACCCTCAAGATGATGATAGTGCTGATATTGCGCTACGCAGCCATCCTCAACATATTTCTGAAATCTTGAAACAAGAAATTCAAGAACGTTTGGGTAGAGCTGGGTTAACCGTGCATGAGTCTAAAATCAGCCACTTGGCTTATTCACCAGAAATCGCGAGTGCCATGTTACAGCGCCAACAAGCTACCGCAATTATAGCCGCCCGTAGTAAAATTGTGGAAGGGGCTGTAGGTATGGTCGAGATGGCATTGGATAGACTGAAATCGAAAGGTGTCGTAGAGCTTGACGAAGAACGCAAAGCTATGATGGTGAGTAATTTATTGGTTGTATTGTGTGGCGATAAAAATGCTCAACCCATAATCAATAGCGGCAGTTTATATTAGAGCTAAGTAACAGGAATGTGCTTGAAGCACTGGGAATACAATGTCTAAAAAAGCTTTTCCTCTTAGAATAAACGCTGATGTACTAGCAGCCATGCAACGCTGGGCAGATGATGATCTGCGCAGCGTCAATGCCCAAATCGAATATGTCCTAAGAGATACCCTTGTTAAACATGGCCGTGTCAAATTGGTTCAAAAAGTCACAACTGAAGTAGTCGATGCTGGTGCACCAAAAACCAGTTAAGCTGACTTTATGAAATATAAAGTCAGCTCTTTTACCTTCCCGATTCTAATCTAATTTAGCGTTTCTATACCGGCGTGTAATTAGTAATATAGGCAATAACAATAACCCCCATAAACTCACACTGCCACCATGCTCCGTAATTATCACTACCTGAGTCGACTCGAACTCTTTACTTTCAAGAGATAATAAATATAAATCGGCATCATAATTACCATCATAAACAGCCACTAATTCATCGTTGTAGGCATCATACAACTCAATTAGCACCTCATAATCACCCGGAGGAAAACCGTTTAACAATTCACTTTCTACTACAAAACTGTCATTACTGTTGTCCGCATAAATATTGAAGTAGGAGGTAGTATGATATTCCTTAAACACCTCATCGATTCCTAAATATAATCTGGCATAAACTTCTGCTGAACTATATTCTGTATCGACATCAAACTCGACTGAAAAGTAGTTGAAATATCCATCCCCATCATCATCACGAAAAAACTCTACCCATGCATCAAAAATCCAAAACTCTTGGTTGGTTGACTTTGCTTCAGGCCTGACAGTCAAAACTTTAGCCTGCGGATCCTTTTTATCACTAGCACTAGTTGAGGTTTTGGACTGTGCTGTAGGTGACATAGTCGACATAACTTTCTGAGTGCTATTCGACGCTTTGTAAATCAACCCACTTGTCTGCTCGAATTGTTTTTCAGTAGACTGAGCACTCCAATTTTCATTCTCTGTGCCCCATGTCAGACTAGATAAAAATAAACCACTTAACACTAACAACTTTAATTTTTTCATTTAATTTTCCTTTTCGAATCTGCTGTTAGTGTGGAATGAAAAGCATGAACGAAAACTGAAGATACCCTTAATCGAATATTTTTGGGTGTGATTACTTTCTTAGTTTTGCTGGTGCTGGCCTTAAAAATAATTTAGGACTCGCATCAAGTATTGGGCAGAAATGGGACGCGGAGCACGTATGGGATTAATCTCAGAGTATTCGGCCCACTGATTAATATTACTGGCTCATCACGGCCTGCATTTTGGCTAGTCAATCTGAGTAAAGGTCAACACTTGTTATTTAAACCCGCGTTTTTCCTTGATCAATTCATAGGCTGACTGAATATCTTGGGTTTTATTCTTTGCCAACTCTAGCGCTTGTTTAGGTAAACCTTTTGAGACGAGTTTGTCTGGGTGATGTTCACTCATCAACTTACGGTAAGCTTTTTTGATGCTTTTATCGTCATCAGTTGCTGTAACACCGATAATTTTATAAGCGTCATCCAAGGATTCTTGAGACGAATATTTCTTTCCGTTGGCGTTTTGTCTACCACCGCCACCTTGCCTAAAGCGCATTTCAGCTTCAAATGCTGACATTAAGTAGAGCAAATCGTGTTGGCTGAAGCCTAAATATTGAGCCACCGTCTCTAAAATAGCTTGTTCGGATTTATCCAGTTTACCGTCAACATAAGCGGCTTGAATTAAGATCTCTAAATACACCTGCAAAATATCGCGGCGACCGTGGCAAGACTCTTTAAACTCTTGAACCGTTTGTTTCAAAGTGAAGTCTTCAGCCTTACCATCCCTGAAGGCTTGTTGTGCCTCTTTGCGCATATCGCCTTCCAGGTTCATCTGATCCATCAATGCGCTAGCCATGCGTATTTCGACATCGCTCACCTTGCCATCAGCTTTGGCAACATGCCCCATCACCGAAAACAAGCAATGGAAAAATATAGCTTGGGTTTTGAATTCGTCCTGACTAGCAAAAAAACGGTTGAATCCACCTGTTTGATTAAAATTTTTGCTATACCCTTTGTCGAACATATGTCCGATCACAAAACCTAAAACCGCGCCTGGGATACGCCCAAACATAAATCCAAAAATGGTACCTAAAATTTTACCTATCATCTGCTTCCGCTAATTTTCTATTTTGTTTAATTCGGTTAATCGTTGGGGTGTGCCCACATCTGTCCATTGCCCAGTAAAATGCTGCGCGCCGATTAACCCTTGGTCAATTGCTGTTCGCAACATAGGGGCCAAAGGTTTAATGCCAGAATTCACCTGCGCAAAAAAGTTTTTGTGATAAACGGCCATTCCACTGAACGTCAGTTTACATCCTCGCTTAGGGTTTAAGCCATGTTCAGTAAAATAAAAATCCCCATGGGGATTATGGCAAGGATTATTTACCATTACCAAATGCGCCTCTGCCCCATCAGGTAAATAAGCGGGTAATGTATCAAAATCGAAATTTGTAAAAATATCGCCGTTAACAACAGTGAACATTTCATCGCTGGTGTTGGGGCAAAGCAATGGTAATGCTTTAATGATCCCTCCGGCTGTTTCTAGAGCTTCGGACTCGGCAGAATAGAGTATATCTAGTCCAAAACGTTCGCCGGTACCCAAAACACTTTCAATTTGTTGACCTAACCATGCATGGTTAATAACAACTTTTTGATACCCCGAGCGCTTTAGTGACTCAAGGTGGTATTCGATAAGGGGCTTACCTTGAACTTTCAATAGGGGTTTAGGCACTGAGTCGGTTAGAGGTCGCATTCGCTCACCCCTTCCTGCGGCCAAAATCATCGCAGTGTTAAGTTTCATGGGTTTTCGTTTTTAGTTTTTAAATTTAATTTTA
>Ga0115005_10004278_pt1 | contig 11360 bp, 8 predicted proteins | sample ArcOceMetagenome_FD_87163 | JGI IMG/M metagenome (GOLD analysis project Ga0115005, IMG submission 87163) | Marine eukaryotic phytoplankton communities from Arctic Ocean - Arctic Ocean - Greenland ARC118M Metagenome | ecosystem: Environmental > Aquatic > Marine > Oceanic | place: Arctic Ocean...
GTTGATCTCTGTTGATCTCTGTTGATCTCTGTTGATCTCTGTTGATCTCTGTTGATCTCTGTTGATCTCTGTTAATCTCTGTTGATCCACATTGAAACCCTTAGGGATGACCTAATATTCACTCCATCATGTACTTGCAGGTTACTACTCGTACAAGCATGTACTGGTACCTTGTGCCTTGCCGAAGCTCACCACGATACAATGTAACTACACGTACCACCCTTCGAAGAAAATTAGAGATTTTTATTTTGAACTTTCATTTCTTGCACTTATTTTTATTAAAGGCCTATTATCTACTGCTGTAAACATATCCATTGTTGTTGACAACAATTTACACGACTCATTTTCTTTATGAGGAAATTTATGCATGCAGAACATCATTCACACAGACAGAAGACAATTATTAACGAGTAGAACAGATACAGTTAGGGTTGAGGTGTTTGTTTGTTTGACAGAATTGATACGCTAAACCCTGTTGTTTAGGTATTTTGATGCTAACAGCGCCCGCAGGTATACTGTACGCTACGGTACTGTAGGTACTAACTTTTCTACTCTACCACTACACCTTGTCCTTTGTACGTTTCTGTCGTATAATATGTGTAGAAGTTTGCTTCTCAATTCTGCTTCTCAATTTTGAGTCGCAGCTTCTCAAAAACCTCAACCTTAGATCATACTTTTATCCGAACTCTTCATTTCTCTCAACTCACGGAGGTCTGTGTGTACTAGAACTCAGAACAATCTGATTCATAAGCCTGCGCCCGCAACTTGCAATCTGCAACCTGCATGGGTGAATTGAAGAAGAACAAGGAACAAGCCACTAAAAAATATGTGAGTGAACAACTAAATTTCAAATCGGTGTCAGTCGATCGAGCGAAACAGAACACCCATCACCAAACCAACGTACCGGTAACACCTACCCACGACATGTCCTTTCATTTGGTGCATAACACGAACACTTGTAAAATGTACTCCTTTCCAAACTTTCTGAAACAGAGAGATACGATCGCTAACATTTTTCAACTTTAGCTCAATAGAACAACATAACCATTAACCATACACAATAATGGGGCAAATTCAACCTTCATGTGACTGGGAAAGAAATGAAATCGTAAATGCTCTAGTTTTGACTGACGAAAACAACGAGGCCATGCAAACCATGCAAGATACGATGATAGTTGGCACAAATCCCGACGGCTCGGTGGCTGTGATACCATTAAAACCAACAGATGCAAGATCCAACGAGAAGATTACAATAAACAAAGTACGTGATACAGGTATAAAAGACCAGGGCAGCCTGTTCCAAGACGATAATGTACTTGATGTCATCCATCTTTCAGATTTGGATCTGCAGAACTCGAAGAGCGTGGAAAGTAGACGAACATTAGCAAAGAAGAAGAAGAAGAAGAAGAGACGATCATGGCTACCTTGGAAGAAAAGGAAGGAGGCGAAGGAGTTTGTCACCACTGGCGTGACTGTGAGACTGAATGCCAATCACAATATGGTACTTTACCGACCCACAGAACAACACTCAAAGGGTTATTTATCTCTTCAAAATGAGCGGAAAGGACGGAGGAGTTTTAACCATGGACTTGAAAAGCCATGCCAAATTTCCGACTTTGCGAGTGCTAAAACGAAGTTGGTCATGAAGGATGTAGCAGAGATGAGGAGCATGGTTTCGATGCATTTAAAGGGAAGGAGGGATTCTAATATAGACTCGTCTATAGTTTGCGGTGATCAAATCTTTGCCACGAGATACAATGACACAGACAATTTCAACAATGCGCCAAGAGAATCAGCACCTCAGTCAAGGGCTGCTGCTGTGAGCACAGGAGGATACACCCCGAGACCGACCTTGCGCGGCATGAACGTATTAAAGCCCACTATTCTTGACGAGAAAAGGCTTCACGAATTACTTTCGATCTGTAGAGAGAAACTCAACATTAATGAAAATTATACCAATTCAACACGACCGGAATCCTCCCCCAGAACGAAACAAATTGTCCACAAGGAGAAACAAAACAATGCCCCTCTTTCTAGAAATTTTAGAGATTTATCGAATGTACTTTCGGCTGTCGTGCCTCCAGGAATAGGTATAGAGCTTTATACTCCAGAAATAGTTCAAAACACTAATATTGGCTCAGGTAAGTATCTTTTGTTTTCTCACTTTCACAGTGTCATCAGAAAGTTTTCCATGAAAAATACTAAGTAACTAACGTACGTGTACTTATTCAAATAAACAGTGGAAGAAATGATTTGTATAGATGAAGCAAATGAAATTTACGTTTGCGATATCGGACTTTCACCGGAACAATGTGATTTCATAGTCGATACCACTGAACGGTGTTCTAGGGGCAATTATGCTGCTTACACTTACGCTAAACAGACATTGGGTTGTAGGGATCACGACGACTTAGCTACTTTATGTGAGTGGCCAGTGATTCGAGCCTACTCAAGCATCATGAAACATTTGGAAGAAGAGGTCATGCCAAAAAATGGAACCTCAAAGAGAAATCTTGTATTGGACGAAAGAGAGCCCCATTTGGTCAAGTACGACACATCAAAGAAAGAGCGGCAGAAGCTAGATATGCACACCGATAAGTCGGAATGGACGATCATCATAGCTTTGTCCGATGGTAATGGCGCAGACTACCATGGAGGAGGAACATATCTTGAATGTATAAATTCGACGATTCATCTGCAAAAAGGACACGCACTGATCTTTCCGGGAAAGCGTAGACACCGTGGTCAAAAGATCATCGATGGTATTCGCTTTTTGTTAGTTGGATTTTTGGTGGAAAAAGAAGAGTTAGACGCAAAGAAAGAAAGAAGCAAAATTATGGCAGGAACTAGTGATTTTGATTTTGTGGGGGCTTTTTGAAGAAAAGACCTCTGAAATGAGTCAATACAGAAAATATACAGTATACGTGTACATTACATAATTTTAGGACATGTTTTTGATATACTTTTATATTTTCAATAATGTCCTATTATGTATCCAGAATTCATATGCATTACAATTTATCTCATGAAACGTGCAAAGATGGAAGCGAATCTCTGCAAAATTTTGACTGGCAAAAAGGATGGAATTGTCATGATTGCAGCAGTACCAAGAACTGTTGCTATCTGCCGTCTTACAGCAGGTGCCCAAGGCTTATCGTCCTTCGATTCAATATTTGCAGTTTGCGATTTCAACGCGGTAGGTGCAGGGGCGGTCTCCGCACAAAATTCATTTTGCCGTTCCGTTCCCTGCTCTACTTTCGAGCTTAGACAAGTAGCAAGTTGATTATTAACCTTGACCATATCCAATACCATCGATCCAACTTGAGTTTTTGCTGCATTTAGCTCTTCTTGAGTCTGAGCAAGAGTTATGACCAGGTCCCCAACTAGATTATCTGACACTGGTCTCGAATGAACATTCTCCGTAGCAACTGGCTCCTTGATGTTCTCACTGTTCTTGAAATCCGTCGAGATGGCACCATGCCAGTGATCAACTTGGTAATATCCAAGTCCAACACAGACAGCAAGAGCCAGAAGTAACACGGACAGGAGTACATTCGACCTTCGCTTTCTCACACTTACTTCATCCATCAGCCGTGCAATCTGTGATTTCCTTTCTCTGACAACTTCAAGGTTTCTGGAAGTATTAGTTTCAAATTCGCGGCCTTCGAATCCTTCCAATAATTTAGTTTTGTTCAGAACATGATCATCGTCATTGGAAACAATACTGTAGTTTGAGTCCTCAATCCGCGCAACATCAAAATGCGAAAAAGACTCCATCATGACCAAACATCTGCCCCAAGTTCTCTTCCGGTCTGAATCAGAACTCTTATTTCTCCCCTGAGTGGGTAGCATCTGAAGGGCCTGCATCCCCGACACTGCTATTTTGTACACGTGGACAAATTCTGCAAACGTAATCCCCGCATCTGGATGATGGCGGTAATCACTGGATTCAACCATTGTCTTTAGAACTAAACACAGCTGCTGGTCAGTTTTGAGCACTTCGTAATCCTTGGAATCTTCAATGCCGAGAATGACTGGTGCATCTTTGAATCGTCGCATAGTCTCAAATGCCAATTTATCATCGTAAGAAATACTAGTCGCGACGGACGAAGGCGGTGGCGTTGAGACAATGGAGTCATTAACTACGCCATGTCTACTAGTACCCTGCATATAAGTATCATCAGCATTGGCAGTGAAGGACGTTTCTTTGATCATGGAAGCTTGATTGCCGTGACCGCTTTGCCGTTGGTCAGTGGCACCACCGCCCAGTCGTTGGATGGTGTGGAATATTGGGCGGACATGCGATATCGTAGCTTGGTCCTCGGCTTCCTGTGCATGAATCATTTCACCATAGCGTGCAAGGAATGAAAACGCGAACTGCTCATTCTCGCTGGCGTAAGAAAGAGATTGGTCCATGATGGTGGTGGTCCTTGTGGGTCACCACAAGTGTATTTTTGTGTTGGCACTGCAGATTCAAATCTATTGCCGTTTTCAATAGTGCTTTCCAGAATTTGCAACGGGCGACTTATCTCGACGAAGATAGTTGATGGGAAACAGATGTGAAAGCCAATTTTGTTTTGGGAAAAATTAGGACCTTTCCTAAAGCTTCCTCGTCGGCTGGGGCTTTTGTATGTGTATCGGAATGAAAGCTCGTTGCGGGTTCCCTGAAATCTAAATCTTTTGAATTTGTTGTGAGACACATTCAACCACTTGGGATTGCTCTTGATAAATCTCAAACATGCTTTTTGAGGCTATTTCCTGTCTTTTAGCTAAATTCAAATTTTATGTTGCCCCGCGCCTTCAATCATGTGATGAAATTTTATGTCGGAAGCAAGTTTGAACAGGAGTGAGTCAACAAGCAAAGAGAAGAGAGAAGCAACATACCGTACTGTACAGTGTACATACCAATCAGACACAAAAGAAAGGAAAGCATACCTACAGGTACCTACCTAACACCTCAAAATATAACTACACCAATCAAAATGATGGAAGCAGAAGCTCAAAGAAATGAACAGGTATACGACGAACAACAAATGCAAGAGGAGGAAGAAGGCCAAGTAATATCCTACCAAACCCTCGACGCCCTTATTGAACACGGCATTGCTGCAAATGACGTCCAAAAACTAAACGATGCAGGTTTCCACACGGTAGAATCCATCGCGCACGCAACTTCACGCAAACTAGCAACAGTCAAGGGAATTAGTGAAGCAAAGGTGAATAAACTCAAGGATGTCGCAAAGGGGATGGTCCCGATGGAGTTCAAGACGGCCTTTGATGCATTGGAGGATAGGAAACATTTAGTTACACTCTCCACGGGATCTGTGGAACTTGATAAATTACTAGAGGGCGGCGTAGAGACTGGTAGCATCACTGAAATATTTGGAGAGTTTCGAACGGGAAAGACACAGCTTTGTCATACCCTTTGTGTCACCGCACAGATGCCGATTAATGACGGCGGGGCGGAAGGGAAAGCGGTGTACATTGACACGGAAGGGTCGTTCAGGCCCAAGAGACTGGAACAGATTGCAGAGCGGTTTGGATTAGATCCTACCGTCGCGCTTGAGAACGTGGCGTATGCGCGGGCTCATAATAGTGAACATCAGATGGAATTGCTAAAGACCGCGGCAGCCATTATGAGTCAAGACCGTTACTCCCTCATGGTTGTCGATAGCGCAACTGCGCTCTTTCGAACAGACTATATGGGACGCGGAGAGCTTTCCGAGCGACAGATGCAAATGGCACAATTTTTACGACAGCTCACTCGCTTAGCGGAGGAGTTTGGCATTGCTGTTGTAATCACGAATCAGGTGGTTGCAAATCCAGATGGAATGAGCTTTGCCAAAGATGCCACCAAACCCATCGGTGGAAATATTATTGCTCATGCGTCAACAACTAGACTTCGTTTGAGAAAAGGGCGTGGTGAAAATCGTATATGTACTGTGTATGATTCGCCTACTCTCGCAGAGGCTGATGCTCAGTTTGCAATCGGTCCAAGTGGCGTGTGTGATTCCACAGATTAAATGGAACTATGTACACTACTACGTCTTTATAGATTAACTCGTACAACTTATTAACTATGTACTTGAAAGATTTGTCGGGAAAAGAAGTCTATTTTGTACAAAACTAAGCAAAGCTTTTACTTGAATCGATACTATTCAATAATTTTAACAAATGACTTTTTACGTGACACAAGCTTGCAAGTTCCAAACAGTTTTACGTTATGAATACGAGTACACTTACAACTTTACTTGATCGACTCAACATCAATTTTACAGTAGTGTACAGTGACCGCAAGAATGTTGGTGCGAGCAACGTGAATTTTAGAAATGATTGTTTTTAGTTTACAAAAATGCCAGATACGGCGCCACCACCGCCAGAATCGAGTAACATAAAAATCCCAAGAAGTGTAGGAATTGTTTTTGAAGAACTTCTTTTGGCAAAGGTCATTGCTGAGTGAGTATAAAGATAATTTTTAATTCAACGGAACTTACCTCTACCGTACGTACGCACAGTATTCAAAAATAATCTCGTAGCGGTGATTATCCTGTCCCGCCAGGTCTACTTGTTCGTCATGCAACAAGCGCAAGCGTAAACAAGCAAAGCAGGGTCATTATTGCGGTTTTACAGACTACTCGTAGACCAGCAGACGAAAGCTACACACGATGCAAGAGCATTGGCGAAATACAGAACGGACATGCACAACCGGTACGGTACGTGTAGCTACTAGCTAGATATTGGAACGCATGTAGCTTGATGGCAAGCAAATCACGGTTCCACAACAATACTCGTCTTAGCACAATGACGACTCTGTGTGGATGGATCGGAACAAAAAGAAACGTAGACAATAGCAACAGCACATGGCCGCAAAGCAAAGCTCGGTTAGGCACGGCTCCTAGAGGTACGTGTAGGAAACTGATTCGGTTCTTGTTAACGGGTATATGGTATTAGTATGGTGCATCGATCAGATGGCTACAATGTACAGCACGTCGGATTCTTTCTTGCTTGCCGCCTTACTTGCTCACTAGTCTTATTCATAGACGTTTCAAAGGACCCCTATCCTAATTCTGACTTGCACCTTTTTAGAGCTTGTCCTCTCATCACTTCATTCTTAATGGGATCCTGTCTTGAAATTTAGTATCGGTCACCCCTGCTGTCACCCCTATCATCCCTGTCGTAATCCCTGCGGCGGTCAGATCCACGGTCATCCCTGTCATAGTCTCTACGGCGATCATCCCTGTCGTGATCCCTGCGATTATCCTTATCGTCCCTGTCGCGACGGTCAGATCCAGATCCACGGTCATCCCTGTCATAGTCCCTGCGGCGTTCACGATCGTGTCCCCTATCAGAATCTCTGTATCCTCCTCCTCCGCCACCTCTGCGGTCTCCACCTCCACCTCCATAACCGCGGTCTCCACCACCGCCACCTCCATATCCTCCTCCTCCACCACGGTCACCACCGTATCCTCCTCCGCCGCCACCACGGTCATTGCCGTAGCCTCCTCCTCCGCCACCACCTCCATATCCTCCTCCGCCACCACCTCCACGGAAATCATCCCTGGAAGACTTCTTTCCACCAGCTTCCTCAATACGAATAGCTCTTCCATCCATAACCTCACCAGTCAACTTCTTCAAAGCATCCTGCGCAAGATCAGAGGGCATGGTAACGAAAGCAAAACCACGGGGTCTTCCAGTAGCTTTGTCCGTAGGCATATAACAATCGCTAACTTCTCCAATAGACTCAAAAAGGGTTCTAATCCTCTCCGTTACGGTATCAAACGACAAGTTTCCGACAAACAACTTGACATCCGAAGCACCAGAAGGATTAAACGGTCCGGTGCTCTTCTCCCGGGGCTTACTCTCCGAAATCCTAATAGTCCTCCCATCCAAATCCGATCCGTCCAATTCCTTCATGGCTTCCTCCGCCTCGGCCCTAGTCGAAAATGTCACAAATCCGAATCCGCGAGGACGGTTTGATCCGCGCTCGGTAGGCACGAATGCATCGGTGATTGTTCCAAACTTTTGAAAGGTTTCACGGAGGCGAACGTCATCGGTTCCGTAGTCGATGTTGCCAATGTAGAGCTTGACGGCTTCGGCGGAGGGGGGTCCGGCGTTGCTTCCGTTATTGTCTCCGTTGGAGCCAGCAGGGGGTGCGGAGTCGCGGGCGGGGGAGCGGGAACGGGATCTATCACGGTCGCTCATGGTGGGTATTTTATTATGATTGGTGATGACCTCGAAATAGGACCAACAGGCAGCAGGCAGGTTGTGTTTCGCTCAAAGATCGGATGGTCGGTGGTAGTAAGTGGGGCACGAATGAAACCGGAGTGGGGGTTGGGTGAATAAAAAAAAGGTGGACGTGGCGGCAGTTCGATTTGAAATTTCTGAGTCATTTTCCGTTCAAAAGAACCAAAGTCGTAGTTGTGATAATCTCTCTTTTTTCTAAAATGAATTGTTACAAACTTATCTAGCGGTGCCCTGCATGTATCGCGTTTGATACCATGAATTGATTGTAAAATTAGTATCCACAATGTATAAAACAAAGCGAGAAGGAAAGCCAAAGATTCGGTTGCCGGTCATATTATTTTTACCGGAATCTCGGAGAAAATCGGGGTGTTCTGGTTGTGTTGTTCATTGGTGTTCTTCTTCGGACTTGTTCATTCTTTCGACCAACTACGTGGTGCAGAAGCTGTGGAGGTATGGCCATAAAATAAATAGTCTTGAAAAAAAACAATACCACCTAATAACAACACAAATCAGCAAATACAACTCACAATTCATCACAATGCTTCGCAACTACATGCACAATTATGCCAAACGAGCAGCCACAAGGTCCTTACAGACGAGGGCTAGCAGGAGCAAAGTCCCTGTTCCTTACAGATATGGATATTCGACAGTCGCCAATTATCCTCCTCCTCCTCCAATCGCCCACCATTTCAGTTCAAACACAGTATCCTCCGATACTTTTATTACACCCATTCATACTCATTTTTTCTCTACACGTGCAAACATTATTGCACCAGGACCAGAGGTGATGAAAAAATCCACAGAATTAGTATCTAATGGTGCTGGAAATAAGAGGACTTTTGCTGCTCTCACCCCCGATGTCGCTGATCTCATCAGAGCCGAATTCGAAGTGAGTTAGATGATATATATGTAGATGATTTATTGTTTTCAATATACTTTGGAGCTGCTGCATCATTTGCTTTTCCGAGACCGAGACCTACATGTAGACGAAGTCTCAAAAGAAACAAATGATAACGTTGTCCATGCTACTAGTACCTACGTGTACTACGAGTATAGTATCCATACCTGTGCACACTAATCAATGACATTACAAAAATACATCACAGGCCGTCGATGCAAATCACGATGGAAAGATGGACTCAGACGAGCTCAAGCAATTACTTCGCAAGCATAAAGACGTCTTCTCAGAAGCAGAGATCCTAGAGATTGCTGAACTGTTCTACGTCGCAAATTATGGTAAAGCTATCCCATTTGACACTCTTTTGGAAGCTATCGACAATACGATTGCTCCAAACACGAGTGATCGTAAAAGAAATGTTCTTGGAGTGGGATCGTGTGCTGCCGAGTACTATTACGATCTGAATCATCACAATTGGAAAAAGGATGAACTGGAAATTAGCCTCACTCATGTTGAACCGGAGACTTTCTCAGACAAGATTGCGTTTAATGCTGTCAAACTTGTGAGGTCAGGATTCGATTTCGCCACTGGATGGAATCATGAAATTACCGTCAAGAAGGTTCTCCAGCGTGTCATATTTCTAGAGACGATTGCAGCTGTTCCTGGCATGACAGCGGCGATCATTCGACATTTCAAGTCGCTGCGAAGTATGGAAAGAGACGGAGGCTTGATCAACATGTTTTTAGAGGAGGCTACGAATGAGCGAATGCATCTTTTGACATTCGTGACGCTCAGAGACCCCTCTCTTGCATTTCGTGCATCTGTCATTGGATCGCAGTTTGCATTTGGATCTGGTTTCTTACTTGCCTACCTTATTAGCCCCAAGTTTTGCCATCGTTTCGTTGGATACGTAGAAGAAGAAGCCTGTTCCACGTATACCAAAATTATTGAAGCTCTCGAATCTGCTCCCGAGGGCAGCGAATTGGTACAGTGGAGGGTAGCACCCGCCCCAAAGATTGGAATCTCTTATTGGCACCTTGGAGAAAAGGGTACTATCCTCGACCTTATGTATGCTGTCCGTGCAGACGAAGCTGAGCATCGCGACGTCAACCATTTTGTCGTAGGTATGAAACAAGGAGATGTCAATCCACGCTACGATCCCTCGTTGAGACTCGACGATGCTCTAAACGCATACGTTCGGGATATGATGAAGAGAGCAGCTCCACAGTGAAGGCCTGAACTATCTCTACTTTTCCGTTGTAGCAGGAGGCAATCTTTGAAAATTTCCCATTATAGCAGCAACAAATACACGTTGAGAAACCTCGCGGTCAATAAACTAAACATAAAGTATTTACAACAATCATTTGAAGGGCAGGAGACGAACGTGATTTCTTCGAGTTGATACTTTTCGGTTTTAATGGGTTGAAACGTTTCTTTTTAGACGGATTAAATTGCTGTATTCTATAATGTTAACATGTATTGATTTTTAATAAGTCTCGAAGTTGTTTGGTGTATTTGTTGTGCTCTGTAAAGTCAGCTACGAGCACGAAATTGTTATGAACTTCTATCAATCCGTGATCAGTGGTGCTAATCTCACCCATGAGATTGTGCTATGTTCACCTGTTATTGGTTCTAAACATGTATCCCAAAGATGTAATCTTGTTGGTTGCCATGAGCTATAAACGATACAATATAGGAAGTTGTAAGTTAGAATAACGAGCATTCACAAAAATAGATTCTCATCGAATTCCACAAAAGTGATTTACTTACCGTCAATACCGCCTGTCTGACCTTTCTCTTTGCATTGTACTTCCTGAATTGATCAAGATTCACTCCAAGATCCTTTCCAGCCAAGAGTTCATCACTTCCAGTCATCCAAGGATCTTCAAGGGCTTGTTTCGCCGACAAACGCTTGTCCGGATTCACAGTCAGAAGGCCAGAAATTAAATCCTTGGCTTCGGATGAGATTTGGCCCCAGTATTCAACATGGAATTCATACTGACCCTTCTTGATTTTCTTGAACAACTCTCTCTGATTCTGCTCAATAAATGGAGGATATCCACCAAGAAGAATGTAAATAATCACCCCCAAACTCCACATATCCGACTTGGTGCCGTAAGGAACCCCATGCAAAATCTCTGGAGCTACATACCCAGGGGTACCACACTGCGTCATAAGGCACTTGCTACCGGTGACCTTTTTCGCAAATCCAAAATCAGCA
>Ga0115005_10004281_pt1 | contig 11357 bp, 6 predicted proteins | sample ArcOceMetagenome_FD_87163 | JGI IMG/M metagenome (GOLD analysis project Ga0115005, IMG submission 87163) | Marine eukaryotic phytoplankton communities from Arctic Ocean - Arctic Ocean - Greenland ARC118M Metagenome | ecosystem: Environmental > Aquatic > Marine > Oceanic | place: Arctic Ocean...
ATATGCATATGATATAGAAACAAAGAACGATTATCAGCGTCTAATGAGAAGTGTTGCCTTATGTCAAGAAGTTCTGGATCCAATATTAGAAGAAGTACGCTTGGGTGGCAGCGACTCGTTGAGATTCGAAGGAGTGTGCTCAGAAAGGAACTCGTCTGGAGGAAAACACATCAACGCCACAAAGAACTCAAATGATTGCAAATCTTTGAATGTACAGAGATCTACGTTTCTGCAAGAGTTTGATTTAAGAGAGTTAAAAGATCAGAAAGATTTTGGATACATAGACGATGATGATTACGAATCGAGAAGAAATAGTATTCTTAACAGCCGCTACATGTAAAGATAAAACCAGATATCTTCCCAGTCTATAGCACGTCTGTATTACAAATTGTTGACAATTACAGTATGTGAAACAAAAAACTATGATACAAGAAGGTACAGCAGATTGAAGATTGTTCTCTTCGATCAACGACGATCGATCAGTTTCAAGTTTGAGATAAGACTAATTTCGCCCAAACCAAAATTTGACAGTCCTTTCACGATTCGCTTTTTTTTAAGACGAAGAGAGAGAAGAAAAAAGGAGAGATAAAAAAATTCAAGAGCCCAAGCGCAAAGCGCACCCCTCCTCCCTCTTCTGTGCTGTTCCATGTGTCGTGTGTCTGTCTCGACAAGAAGACAAACTTTAGGGCACTACGAGTACAATAAGAACTTCAAACTAATAGGGATCCACAATATCAATACGAAGCTTATGATTAAAACCGAGAGCGACGAAAGGACGTCGACGATGAAAGAACCGAAGATCTCGTCACAGAATCGAACAAATAAGTTCACTCTACTTCTCCTGACAGCATCTTTTTTGTACGCCGCAGTCGTACAAAGAAATCAATGGGAAACTAGCGCAGGGTCCTTCGTCTCCGCCAATGAACTACACTGGATGCACAAGTTGATATTTGATGTGGATAGAAGAGAGATAACCGGAAACAGTGAGGCAGAGTCCAATCTCCGTCGAAGCTTACGGCGCCAACCGCAATCGGACAATCAGCACTTTCTTGTTAATGACAGCGATAACAAGAATGATAACAGCAACACAGATCCAATTGATCCACACAATAAAATCTGCAGGAACTACCTCTTGAAATTCCTCCAAGGGTCGACAGATGCAAACGATGAGTGTCAGGGCCTAGAGAATGCATACACCGCTGCTGATTGTTCTGATGATATATCTTTCGTATCTGCTGTTTCTGTTTCTGTACCAGATGATCCCGCGAACAAGAATTCCACAGCTACAGACGATAACACCAACAGCAATACAGACGATACTCCAACAATTGATGATTTCTTTCAAGAATTTCAATGCTGCAAAGTAATTTCGCACTACTACTCTTCGCGTTGTCTTTATCATCATCAATACGCATCACTCTCGCTTTTGGGTGTCGTTGCTGTGCTTATTCTATGCAATCTAACAAAATCAGCCCTACACATAATGCAAATCAAATGGCTACCAGAAGCAGGGGGGTGCATTCTTGTCGGATCGGTCGTTGGTGCAATCCTAACCATGCAGTTACCTGACTATCAAATGAATCTAGGGACATTCAATCCGGACCTTTTCCTGTACATCCTACTTCCGCCAATTATCTTTCATGCATCACTCAGTATTGACAAAAAAAAGTTTCGATATTATATGTTTCCAATTATGATGTTTGCAGTGGTAGGAACGATCGTTTCGGCGGTTATAACTGGATTTGCAGTTCACTATCTAACCAAAGTTATTGGTTTTGTGACGACAACGATTCCATTGTTAGATTCCATGATATTTGGCGCACTCATATCCTCTATTGATCCCGTCGCAGTACTCAGCATCATGCATTCCATGGGTGTATCTGATACTGATATGCTCTATGTGTTAGTCTTTGGAGAATCTATTTTAAACGACGGAGTCAGTATCGCAATGTTTGATTCTCTTACCATGCATTTAGACGGAGGAAACCAGAATGGAACTTTGAACCAAGCGTTGATTTGGTCTTCTGCGCGTCATTTCTGGAGGGTCTCCTGGATGTCTATCGTGATTGGTCTTGCAACAGGTATCACATGCACAATGTACTTTTGGGCTCTTCGTGGAAGACACGGACCCGTGGCAGAAGTTGCGAGTTTCTTTTGTTTTGCCATGCTCGCTTACTATGTCAGCGATGGCGTTGGAGGTTCTGGCATTGTATCTATTATGGTAGCAGGTATTTTGATGGATGTCTATGTAAGAGGGACTCATCTAACCGAAGGAGATACTACTCGTGAATTCCAACAAGTTCCTTCTGGACCAGGATCAAGCCTCGTGTCTGACGAGGCTGTACACTCGCAGTCAGAAGAGCATGCCGGATATCCATTGCCATCTTCTTGCCTAATCCCATCTTACTCTGATCTTCGCGTGATGTTCTCCGGTGTAGGCCACATTTCCAATCGCGCCAAGATTCATGTGGGGTTTGTGGCTGATGTGTTGGCGAATCTTATGGAGACGTCCATTTTCGCGTATTTGGGTCTGTTTCTGTTCAGCAACAAGAAATGGGACGATGTACCATTGATTCTGGTAGGAGTTTTTAGCTGCGTCATTAGTAGGGTGATTATGATTGGCACAATAAGCATGATTGTTAATGTTGGTGGATGGTTCCAAGAATACTCTGGTAAATTTTGGAACTCTGACGATTCTAACCCGATTCATATAGACGAACAACAGCCTCGGTTGTACATTGACAGAAATATGCAGCTTGTGTTACTCTACTCTGGAATGAGAGGTGCTGTCTCCCTGGCACTTGCTGAAAACATACCTCTCTTTGATGCTGTTACAAAGCACGGTTCACAATTCAAGCCTGCTCTAAAGGCGATGACCAGCTCATCCATAATTTTCACAGTTTTCGTTTTTGGAGCATCAACATATTACACTCTGAAAAAACAAAGAAATGCGCAACAGGAAAACGATGAGCTTTATGGCGTTGGAAATGGACGTGGATTAATGACATCGTTGTTGCAAACACATTCGTTGGAGCTTAGAGAAGAAGATCTTGCAACGCCTCCATGGGTGGATCGGAATGTTCCGAATGTAGGGATCGACGATGACGGAAATTTGGAGTAATTCCATTCTGAATGAACCTGCACGTACTTGATATATTACATTTTTAAAATTTTCAATTATAAATTCCATATCTATGAATCACGTACTGTAGTACTGGTATACCTGTACCTTGAATAGTATTTTGCAAGAAGGCGTTTGATACGGCGCACACGTGGTACAGTGATGTACAGTAGGGATATTCGATATTTACATGAAGGAAAATGTGTTACTATGAAAGTAGGCATTACAAGTTGTTTGAGGATTGGATTGGTTTTGACCAGTCGCACGGCCATCATCATCAATCACAACACATTTTCAAAATTTCCTGGTCGTCGGTCGGTGGCTGGAATGAGCAGCAGATCAATCATTGACATTTTTGAACGACATTCACATTTATTGACTCATACTTGGCTGGGGGTGTGTACGGTACCCCCTTTTGTACCACACGGCACTGGAAAACGAACAACACATTTCCTGACCACCGGCGGAGGCTGGAGGCTGGATTCAAACCCCACTCAAAACACCAAACAGGACATTGAACATTCTCAAAACTTTCATTGACGATCATCCGGATCTTGGAACAAAGCCAACACAAGCTTCCATCAAAACATGAATCAAATTATCCAATTTAACTACATGAATGGATTAGAAAATGGGCAACAGTCCCATCGCGCACAAGAAGTGATGATAATATCTTGCATCGTGAAAGCCGATGATACCTCCAAAGAATCCATCGAATTTTCATCCAAATTAGGGCTCCGACATAGGAAAATACTATCAGATCAATCAGTTACGGCATCATTATTCACAAGGTCCTTTGTCGAAAATAAAGTCACCTATATTCGCACTGTTTGCGATGACCTATCTGGAGATTCCAATTGTAATGTCACCATGAGTTATGGCAATGGAACTACCACTAATATCATGGTCAGATACGATGACAAATCTGGAGAACCCATTTTTGTTGGGAGTCTATTGATGCAAATCAAAATTACAGAGAATGGTATGACTAGTCTTGTTCTGCCCAAGGGTAAGTTGACAATGGGTGTGCATTAGTTGGATCTCAAACATCCTGTCCTCACCTGTCCAAATCAATCAGACAAACTATACCAGTTATTTCAATCATATGCAACCTGCCCTCCAGAAGTATACATTGCTCCAGCAAAGAGTGCCCTTTTATGGGAAATATCATCTGTCGACAGCTCTGACGAAGAAGTAAAGGAAAATACGACTACTATCCTCTTGAATGTCAACGACGAAGACGAAATCTATTCTGTCCAGGTAGACCCGACCGACACAGCTATCAAGGAATTTACAAAATCTGATAGTACTATAACTAAGAAATCAGCAGCAAGGACTGCTAGGATATCTGCTAGTGAAGACGAAGAAGAAGCTGCGCCTGTTCCTAAGGCGAAGAGAAAGGCTGACACCAAGGAACCAGAAGAAAAAGTATCCAAAAGAACAAAAGTCGCTGGACAGAAGCAAGCAGAGAAAGCAATTGTTGAGTCTACTGAAAAAGAGGCTCCAAAGAAGGGCCGTTCGAGGTCAAGAAGCGCTTCTATTGTTGAGGAAAAGGATGACAGTAATATCACACCCTCTACTAAGGCAGCAGCATCCAGAAAAAAACGCAAGGATTCAATCGCCGAGTCAATCGCTTCTGAAGGTACTCAAACTTCAAAGAAAATAAAGAAACAGTTCGATCTTGACAAGGTTGAAGAAGCACAGGCAGAAGAAGAGGATATCGAATCGATGGATTCCGTAGAACTTGAAAGAAAGTCCAGTTCTAAAAAGAAGAATCCAAAGAAGATGACTATTACTAAAGAAACCGACGATGCAAAAGAAAAAGGCGATACTATCAAAACGCCAACGAAGGCGGCCACTATTAAAGCAACCGAAGGCGAAGAAGAAAAAAGTGATACTACCAAAAAGATAAACCAGCCTACGAAAAAAAACAAAGATCCAAATGCTCCTAAGCGCCCTCCGACGACCTATTTGTTGTTTTGCAAAGAGTATCGGCAAAAGGTTGTTCAGGAGAACCCAGGTAAAACAACGCAAGAGATTGGAATGATCTTAGGAGCCACGTACAAGAAACTTAAAACTGAAGCACGTGCTAAATATCAGAAGGATGCCGATAAATTGAAGCAACAATTCTTGAAAGATGTAGAAAATTACGAGAAGAATAAAGTTGAGGGCGGCAGCGATAGTGGAGACAAAAGCGATGAAGAAGAAGAGGCACCAGAGACGGTCAAGAGGAAGAAAAGAGCCAAGAAAGATCCTCTTGCCTCAGAGGAAATTCACGAGAAGAATGAAGTTGAGGGCGGCAGCGATAGCGGAGACAAAAGTGATGAAGAAGAAAAGGCACCAGAAACGGTCAAGAGGAAGAAAATAGCCAAGAAAGATCCTCTTGCCCCAAAGAAGGCGCTGTCTTCGTACATGTTCTTTTGCTCGTCAAAGAGACCAGAACTGAAAAAGGCACAACCAAAGTTGACGGTTCCTGAAATGGCAAAACTCATGGGAAAGATGTGGCAAGACGCAACTGGTGCGACGAAGGTGCCTTTTGATGTAATGGCAAAGAAGGATAAAGCGCGTTACAAGTCTGAAATGGAAACCTTCAAGTCATCTTCCTGAGGATAGTGTATTTACAAGGGCTTCTATAAAATTATCTTTATTTGCAACATTTCAATTCAACTCGTCGGCAAAGAAGCAAAGAAGACGCTAAAGGAGCTCGTTTCAAAGTGTGGGTTTTGATGAGAAGATTGAGTACCGGTACGTAGTACACAACACAACGCCGACATGTCTCACAATAGGGTAAAGCTCTAGCTGTGGAATGGACTAAGCAAGCGCGGAAAGAAACGTCGCAAGGTTGATTATGTTGGTGACGACGGTCCCTTCGTGTACTTGACGATCCAACATGTTCATAGTATTTACCGGCTACTAAGGTGTGTACCAAATCGACCAACGATAACATGACAAAGTGAATATTCTGTAGCAGGCGATGTTCTTTATTTGGAAGGAAAAACTCTCTTCTGTCTTCATCATCTCGGTTGTTCTTGGTTTTAAGGTCGATTCATCAGTGCGAGGAGTAGCAAGAGTGCTCGAGGACCCTCCGTCAAATTCCTGGGCCTCCAAGCAAAACAATAGTAGGATTTAGTTGAATGTCGCCAGTACAGTGATGGCGGGTATAGACGAATTGACCTGGTACTATTGGTAAGGGAGAAAGAGCCAGATCATGGTGGATATCTCTAACTTTATCTCTCCGCCCTCCAATCGGCGAGCGCGAATTGATGTGACTGAGACAGTTTGATTTGTTGAGCTGCAGCTCATGGGGGGGGTCTCCCTGTGTTCAAATGGACGAGAGGCAATGGAGTGATGCTTGTTCTGCCGCAGCTGGTGGTGGGCATCTCTCTATCCCCCAATGGGCTTGATAGAAGGATGTGACTGGGAAAGTGATACTTGCTCTGCTGCAGCAACTGGTGGTAAACAATCAATCCTGGATTAGAGGCATTCACTTTGTTGCTCTTATTGGTTGTGCTCAACCTTTGCTGCAATTCCAGATCTGGAATGATATTTGATGAAGTTTATACTTCACTTCTTAGACTTTGTATTCATACCACGGACCTTGTTTTGATGGAAATTGGAAAGGAATATATTCCCGTTTTCGAGAACTGGCGATTGAATGAAAGGCATTAAAAGGAGACTTGGTTGGAATGAATAAGAAGCAGGTGTGGTCAGGAAGGATCAAGTAAACGACGGAGAAGAAGTTGGGATGAACCACCTCCCTCCAGTAGAATTCGAAGTCATCATGACTTTTAGATAGTACAAGGACATCTCTGTCTCTGGACCAAGAAAGACCTGCAAGTCCACCTGCAGAACTCTTCGGAATAGTAGGGTCAGTCGATCTACTTGAAAAGCATCAGCCTTTGGGAAAGTGAAACTCGAATTATCTTTTCAACAAGCTGACAAAGCTCGCCATTTTAAATTTTTGCAGCATCTCAGATACCTGAAATTGATTGTCATCGCGATTTGTTTTATCGCAATACTGCAGTACAATGTCTTTCCTGAAGCCATGACAGAATATGAAGACTGATAGTATCGAACAATAATGCGAGAATGTTATTGTTGTGCGTTCTAGGCTACACGTACGAGTAACCAGTAAAAAGAACCAATAATAAATTTTCGCAGATGCGAGAAACTGCTGATTACAATAGAAAGTTGAAAGTGGGTCCTGTATCTTTTAAGTTTTTCTAGAAATTTAATTGCACACTACTACACGTATTCCTGTTACATCTAAGCACGCTCAAGGTATTCTGCCTTGGAAGTATCAACCTTGACTGATGATCCCTGCTCAATGAATCCAGGAACGGTGATAACAGCCCCAGATGCCAATGTAGCAGGCTTGGTGTGAGCACTCACAGTAGCTGACTTGAGATTGGGTGCAGTCTCAACAATCTCGTATACAAAAGTTCCCGGAACGACTAGCTCAATTACTTTTCCCTTAAAATAGACGAGTGAGCATTCCATACCCTCAACAATCCACTTGGCAACATCTTCTGCCAACTTAGCTTCAACCATGATCTCCTCAAAAGACACAGAGTCCATAAAGAAGAAATTTCCAGACTCATCAGAGTAAGTGTACTGAGCTCCAGTCTTCTCAATCATCGCAGTCTGGAACTTCTCTCCACTGCGGTATGTGTTCTCAATGGTAGTACCACGCATGAGATTCTTAAATTTGATGGTGGTCTTTGCAGCTCCACGTGCCTGCTTCATGATACTAAAGTGCAATACCTTGAATGGTTCTCCGTCAAGTTCTATAGTCATACCATTCTTGATGTCAGAAGTATCAATTGCACCGTTGAGAGCAGAGTTTCTCTGAAGTGTGGAGGTGTGAAGGGCCGGCGCGAATGCAGAGGCAGTAGCGAAAAGAGTGGCGAAAAGTGCTGATCTGAACATCATGGTTGCTGTATTGAGGACTGTTGGAAAGTGGTCAATTCAGTGATGTCTGTTGTGCAGAATGGAGATTCATGTTTATTGGTTCCAGCAAACGCTCAGCGCTCGCGAGCCATCATGTTTTTCATTGAAAAAAGCAGTGCGTCAGCCCCAAGCTGACGTGGAAACTCTCAGAGCCAACGAGAAAAACAAGGTGTTCAAAAAACTGCAGCTTTACAGAGCTTAGTACGTTTTTGCCTTCGACCTTCGGTATCTACATCCATCACTTTAGTGTAGTAGTTGAGCAGTGCAGATTCCATCAGTGATCGTATCATCAACCGCAAAACAAAAAATATAAACGAGAGGATTATTATGAGACTCGTTTTGAATAAAGTCGTGTCCGTGGCACTTGGAATAGTGCTAACGTCAACTTCCCATGCATTCACACAACCGGCTTTCTCCCGCGGAACATTCCTTGCACGTCAACACGACCTCTCTGCTCCGTCCTCCCTGACTGAACTTGCTGCCAAAAAGAAAGCAGGCAAGGCGTTGGTTTCCGATATTGACTTTGATGCGTTTGACGATGACGAACCTATGAGCAAAAAAGATCTGATCAAGGCACAACAGGCCGCAGAAAAGGCTGCCAAGAAACAACAGGCGGAGGCAGCTGAAGTAGCAGCTCCTGGAAAGAAAGATAAAAACGCCAAAGCACTGAAGGCTATTGAAGAAATGGAGCGTATGGAGAGAGAAACTGCTGACCAGGATCAAAATCAAGATGCGGACGAATTTGGAATTCCAAAGGCAAAAATGAGCAAGAAGGAACAGAAAGAAGCTCTGAAGAAGGCTGAAAAAATGGCCAAGAAGCAAGCAGCTAAGGACGAGAAGAAGGCAGCTAAGAGAGCTGAACTCGAGGCAGAAGGTGATGTCGAAGATGTTCCTGATTTGGTTGGGGCTAATGGCGACGCTGTGGATGCTGAATCAGAAGTAAGTATTAACTTCTTGCTGTTATCACGTGCTTTCTTTCAATTTCTCATTACTAAACATTTCAAAAATTCCTTACAGGCTCCTAAGAAGAAGAGGATCACACTCGAGGAGCGCATTCGTAAAGAGCGTCCTCCTCCACGTGTTCGTGTTATGGAATCTGCTCAACCCAATTTTTCTTCTCTTCGACTTGAAAACATTGGAATTACATTTAGAGATCAAGAAGTTTTGAAGGATGTCACTTGGGGAGTGCAAACGGGTGATCGTATTGGGCTTGTAGGCTGTAATGGAGCGGGGAAAACGACGCAGCTCAGAATCATGTATGGGGAGATGGAACCCACCACTGGAGACGTTGTCAAGAGTAAAAAAGACTTGAGAGTAGCCATGCTCAGGCAGGAGTTTATTGATGAGTTGGTACCTGATAGAACATTGCTGGAGGAATTCATGAGTGTTTTTGTAGTGGAAAACAAGATCTTGGCTGATTTGCGCGAGGCCGAGACCCAACTTGAGCAAATGACTGGGGCTGACGCTGATGAAATGCAAGAGGTGCTTGACCGCATGCAAAAATTACAGGCAACTGCTGAGAGCAAGGATGTATATGCTCTTGAAAGCAAGGCAAAGAAAACCATGAACTTGATGGGATTTGAAGACGAGGAAGAAGATTATCTTGTTGCAATGTTTTCTGGAGGATGGAAGATGAGAATCGGTCTTGGAAAAGTGCTGTTGCAAGATCCCAATATCTTGCTCTTGGATGAACCTACAAACCATCTTGACTTGGAGAGTGTTGAATGGCTTGAAGATTTCCTTCGCCAGCAGAACATTCCGATGATATGTGTCAGTCACGATCGTGAATTTTTGGATAGAGTTTGTAACAAGATTGTTGATGCAGAGGGAGGTATATGTACTGAATATGATGGAAATTATTCTAGGTTTCTTGAATTGAAAAAGAGTAAGTATCTTGACTTCTTCGTAACGCCGAACCTTTCCTTAAAGTCGATAGTTCCTAACCGCCCCCTTTCGCAGGTCGTATGGATGCTTGGAATGCAGCATACAACGCTCAGGAGAAGAGGATTAATGAGGATAGAAAATGGATTAGTAAGTTCAAACTCAAGCAGCCTACAGCCACAAAACAACGTGCTGCTCAGGTGGAGAAATTGATCAAGAGTGTTGACTACGTCCAGAAGCCTCCTTTCATTGGGAAACCATTTAAATTCCGCTTCCCTGATGCACCCCGTCTGAGTCCCGAGGTAGCGAACATTAAGGGACTTTCGCATTCATATGGAGATGGAGTCAACAGATTATTCGAAGATTCTGATCTCTTTCTTGAGAAGGGTGATCGCATTGCTGTCTTAGGTCCAAATGGTTCGGGAAAGTCGACGCTCTTGCGCCTACTTACCGGGAAAGAGGAGCCAGACGAAGGAAGTGCTGCAATTGTCGGCCAGAATATTATCATGAAATACTTTGAGCAGAATCAAGCAGATGCGTTGGACTTGAAGAAAACTGTGATGGATACTGTGCAAGGAAGTAGCAACGGACAATCATACAATGAGCTACGTGCTCTTCTTGGGCAATTTCTTTTCAAGGGTGATGCAGTGGAGAAAAAAGTAGAGAATCTCAGTGGAGGAGAAAAGGCAAGGCTTTCTTTGTGTTGCATGATGCTTGAGCCCGCAAATCTTTTGATTCTTGACGAGCCGACAAATCACTTGGATATTCCTGCAAAGGAAATGCTGGAGGAAGCTCTCCAACATTTTGATGGATGTATCGTCGTGGTTTCGCACGATCGTTACTTTATCAGTCGCGTTGCCACTACCATTGTTGCAGTAGAAGAAAAGAAGCTTACCAAATATCAAGGAGACTACAAATTCTACACGGATAAGAGTAAATATTTGAAGAAAAAGCTCGAAGAGCGTGCTGTTAAGGGAGTTGATAGAATAGGTTCTGCCCCTGTCGTTGATATTGAGGCTTTGATGGTAGACAAGAAAAAGAAGAGCTTTGGAGGAGCCAAGAATGCGAACCAAGTTACTCGTCCAAACAAGGGTATCAAGAATGCCAAGAGAAATGGTTCCACGTAAATTATATAATTTTACACATTTTATTAGTCATTTCCGAGCTGTCTCCACTCAAATTTTCCAACCATGAAACATGGCCTGAGTTGGCAGACTGCTTCCTTGCTGCATCTGATTGGTTCGGAGGGGGAGAGATAGGTAAGATTGCTAACACTAAATAAACTAGTAGTAATGTGCCGTAAAGTGAAGGTGTTAAGTATATTAACCCTGACCTGGACGGGATAGGGGTTAGACCCATATTTGGGTCTATCCTCGTCCATGTTTTGCCCGGGTGGGATGGTGGG
>Ga0115005_10004282_pt1 | contig 11355 bp, 10 predicted proteins | sample ArcOceMetagenome_FD_87163 | JGI IMG/M metagenome (GOLD analysis project Ga0115005, IMG submission 87163) | Marine eukaryotic phytoplankton communities from Arctic Ocean - Arctic Ocean - Greenland ARC118M Metagenome | ecosystem: Environmental > Aquatic > Marine > Oceanic | place: Arctic Ocean...
AAGTCGAAGAGGCAATGCGTAGGGCTTTCTACGAAGAGGTAGGTGAACACATCTCAAAGATTGATGAGGAGATACTTACTTGGACGTATCGAAAGGATGAGAACGATACTGCAGAAGCTAAAACATTAGATGTTGCTGCAATCGTTAGTGCTGACGATGATGTTTCACAGTGGCGAGAGCGGCATAGGCTTTGGTACGCCCAGCGCTAAACGCTTGGCTCAACCCCAGCACCACCCAGCGCCACACCTGAGTTACCCAGCCAGTACGATCTGATAGGTGCTTTTGCGTTTGGCCTTACACTTTGGGCAACTGTATCTCTGGCGTACCTCGTGGGCAGTAGCATCGGGGCCAACTACAAGCATAAGATTGGCTACCTCTAGAAGCGTGTGGTGCTTACAGAGACCACAGGTGATACTGGGTTGGTGATCTGGGATACCGGAGAGTTTGGTCATTGTAGCGCCAGCTTCTTGAGCGCACAGCCAGTATCACACGGCTGCGGCAGTATGTTCACAGGTGGTTACTATGGCATCACAGTGGGCTGAGAGGCTTGACTGCTAGAAGTAGTAGTCTTGAGTGCTTCTGGCAGTACGTAACAAAAGCACTCAAGTTTATCTCAAGTTAGAAGACCATCTATTTAAAGATGGCCTAAGTAATTAACACCGCTGTTGGTGGGTGAGGACGCTTTGTCTTCAATATGGGCACAACACTGAAAAAACGAAAAAACACACAAAGAAAAAACAACGTAAGGGCACCATGCAAGACAAAATTGACAACTAAAGGAAAATAGAAACTGTCCATAAAAAAACTGGCGTTGTTGGCAACGTCCACTGGCATATCTCCAGCTAACATTTTGACTTCATAGGAGATTTCTCTGCCAAGGCCTACAGTTTCCGCACCTATGATAAGAACTTCGGCTTCCTTCATTTCCCCGCCATCAACCCACGGTAGTACAGCATTGGGAGGGTCAGCCTTGAAAGTATCACCTTCACCTTCATCCCAAAAAGTAACAAACTCATGTGCGTTCATATAGCCGTGCTGACGGTTTGGTCTGTCCGTAAACGCAAAGATGTCTCTCGTTACTGGCATAACCAGTGTCGTAGCTGAGGTCATTTCAGCAGTCTGTGCTGTATGTACGAATAGCCACTCAGCAGGTTTAGCATCTTCTGCTATGGCTGAACTGCTAAAGAATAGCCCCGTGATTAAGGCTGTTGCTACGGTGAGTATGGTTTTCATGTTTGTTAATTATTCTTTCAATGACTGACTTTTTTTTCGTTATTTTGAGCCCTTTTATCATTATTTTTTTACTGCTTACATTCTATTCAAAAGTATAGGTTTAGCGTTGACACCCAGCCTATGAAGCTATCCGCAAATAGTTTTCCATCTCAAAGCCTGTTCGCTGCATTCAGCACTGTCTTGCCATACCACTTGCCACCTCTCGCAGTAGGCACACTCATCGCATTTAACTGCTTAGCTATTTGATCCCATGTGCCGCCTTAGAGCGCCTTATTGCTAACCGTTACTAGTATAGGGGAACTGATGGTGTGGTAGCTCTTATAGTTTAACTCTATTCAACCCTAAGATGATTAAGATCCATAGAATAACTAACTGAGGATGGATGGACTTACCGCTCTAAGAACCTCTTCTTAAATGCGATAGACAAGTATTCCTTCGATGCTCTGATGTATTCCTTATTCGCTAGCTCAACTTGCTGGGTTAGCTCTGGAGTGGCCTCATCAACCGCAGCCATCTCATCAGTTAGGATTTGCCATGCATCACGAGTTCGCAAATAGCGGCGCTCAACTTCATCAGTTAGAACAGCGCATACTTCATCAATGTACTTCATGTTTTTCTTAAGCCCTCAACTCACCAATAATGCGATATAAACTTGTCTTACTTATCTGCAAGTCCCTGCAGATCTGTGCCTTGTTAATCCCCTGATCCAACGCAAGCTTCACCATATCAGTCTTCGCACGTGCTGTTGGCTTACGCCCTTTGTATTTCCCTTCAGACTTAGCTTTGGCAATACCTTCCCGTTGGCGCTCCAGCATCATCTCCCTCTCAAACTGCGCCACTGATGACATCACATTCAAGATGAGCTTTCCTGTAGGGTTGCTCGTATCAACAGCTGTGCCACCCATGTCCAATATCACCAGTGATGCACCCGCTGAGTTGATACGCTCAATGATCTGACCAAGATGTTGTACTGACCTAGCCAGCCTATCAAGTTTTGTACAAACGAGTTTATCGCCAGTGCGTAACATGCCTAGTGCAGCTTCCAGTTGTTCACGCTCTGCCACAGATGAGACTTGCTCTTTAAAGATACGCTCACAGCCAAAGGCTTCTAAGTCTCGTATCTGACTTTCAAGCCCTGCAACTTGTTCAAGTGTAGATGTTCTAGCTAACCCAATAAGCATAGGTATTCTCCCAATAGAGTTATAAACTATGCGGTAAATAGTACCAAAACTACCTAATGTAAACTCTATTGGTACTATTTAGCTTTAGACCGCTAGAGCTTGGTCTATTGGTACGGTGTGCTTCCGCCATACATAAAGGGGCATATGCTTTCTGTAGCCTCTGCAGCAAAAGCTACATGCTTTCCTCGCCCCTTAACCTGAACAAAGAAATGCCCCGCACCTAAGCCAGTCAGAAAGTCTAACATTTGATGCAGGGCGTGTGGATACTTATAGATTAGCGCTGGGATTGAGCAGTGATGCTAGGCTTTTGAAGGGGGGCATGCGAGGGCCACTGGGGGTGTGGCGGGTATATGTACATGCGCTGTTACACACACGGTATTCGCATGATGGAGAGCTAATCTATATAGCCAAGAAAAAAGCCCCAATGCACAGGGGCCTTAATCAGTTGATGGCGGTGTTAACGTAATTACAGCAGTTGCATTTACACCCCAATGCACAGGGGCCTTAATCAAAATCATTACTTGTTAACGACAACTATCAGTTGCATTTACACCCCGATGCACAGGGGCCTTAATCTACCAATGCCTAGCATGATATCACTCTCCGCGTTGCATTTACACCCCAATGCACAGGGGCCTTAATCTGATACATACTTAACCTACTATTCTTTATAGATAAAGATGTATTTGAACTTGAATAAACTGCACTTAAACTCATTATTGAACCACCATTGAAGCTGCTTTTTGAACGTCCAACAGATACTTTTGGCCCATCTTTTGTAGGTTGTTAGCTGCGTTTTCATCACGATCATGGACTACACCACAGGCTGGGCATGTCCATTCTTTCTCTGATCGTAACTCTTTGTTCAGATGACCACAGTCCGAACAAGTCTTAGATGTATAGGCTGGATTAACATCAATAACTGGAACGCCCTCCCTACCTGCTGCATTTTTAATGGCGTCACGGAACTCCCCCAGTGATGCCATAAAGCGCTGGGCTCTGGCCTTATTACTTAGCTTGGTATTCTTACTTTTTGTCTCAGCAAAGTCCGTTAAGTTTATATCTTCAAGTACTATAAGTTTGTTCTCTGCAACAAGTTTGGCTGCTGTTTCACGGTAGAAATGCTTACGGTGTGTAAGCTGCTTCTTCCTTCTGTTGTGGATCTCTCTGTATTTACGGCTGTAGCTTCGCCACCATGTATGAACTTTTAGATTGATCTCACTTGGGAATAGACTTGGCTCATGCTTAAGCCAAAGTGACAGCTTGTATGCTTGCTCAAAGGACAACGTGACGTGCAGTGGGCGAAGCGCTAAGGATCGCCACAAGCGGTATTTACTATGCTCGTCATCAATAGGATTAGCCTTCAAGAGAGGGGTGATTGCCTTGCCCAAGTCTGAAGCTGCATCATCCAGTTCGCCCTGAAGTGCAACAACATGCTCTAAAGCTGAAACCATCATCTGCGGTACTTCAAGCGCCACTGCTTTTTGAGATCTATCACTAGACATAACAGTACCAATAAGCAGGGTGTTACCCACCTTCCTGAAACCTACGTCAATTCCTATCGTACCGCTGAGTTTAGCTGGCTGAACCATCTCTACATCAGGAACCCTAATGGTCAGAACTAAGTCATATCTGAACTTATCGCCTACTCTGGTTCTCAGTATCTTACCGTTCTGAATCTGTGCATCTGCTGGCAATGGCCTGTGGTATATCCAATCAAACTCTTGGAACACTTTTGATGCTTTAGTTCTACCTCCAGCAAGGACTGCATTGATACGGATACGAGGTTTCTTCTTACTATTGTCCACACTTTGAACAGCGCAACGCATATATCCGTCAAAGTTAGCACTCATAAAAGCATCAACAGAAATACCATCAGTGCTAACACCCTTTGGGTTGCACCTAAACTGAAAGTATCCTGTGCCATCAAAACGATGAAACTGCAGCGTGGCATTATCTTTAGACGCTTTATCCTTAGCTGTCTTAAAGTTAGCGTATATCTGTTCTGCTGTTCTGCGGTAAACGCCAGAAACTTTAGCTGATACAGCATCATTACACTTCTGACGGTAGGCATCATTGAGAGCTTTTTTATCAATACTTTTATCGGCTTCTTTTCTGAGTGGCTTTAGCTCTGCGTATATATCACCCTTTTCTTTCTTGAGCCTATTGATAATGGCACGTTCAGCTAGAAGGCGCTTATTGCCAGTCTCATCCTTAGTGCCTTCATCCATCCGTGCTTTGTTAAGGCCATTGAATGCTTCGGTGATATCTTCATTCTTCTTGTCTAGCTCATCCATCTTCTCAGAGTAGAGGATAGAAGCGGATCTTCTGGCATCATCCCAGTTTTCCCTGCTCTCCCGATGCAAAGCGACAAGCGTATTCTTGAGACTGTTAGCTCTGAATAGCTCATCTATTGCAGCCTGAGGGGGGTAACCTATTGGTATAAGACCGTATTTGTAAACTCGTGTTGCCATACTAAAATGATACATATGTTTGCAAACATGTACAGCACGTTAGCAACAAAAAGAGAGCGGGCAATAAAGCTTACAACGCAACTCTATCTGCTTGTTTAGCTCAGTATGGCTAGACAAAGTAGTAACTAATAAGTCTGCTCACAGGGCGATTACTTCAGTTAGGCGGTGTGGGTTGGCAAAGTAGCCTAACCCGAATCTGAGCAGCCTTCAGGAGCCTCTACGGGTAGGTTGCAATACGTGTGCATGTGACCAAACCGTGAGGTAATACTGCTCCACTCAACATGGTAGCTGAACCCTCTCCAATCAGGACGTGAGTACCGCTGAAGAATGTACTGGATGTTATCTGGGCAGCGTATGATACGGTAAAACTTGCAGTCGGAATACCAAAGTACTGGATAGTCCTGATGCTTCTCAGGCAGGGTTATGACCTCGTGCTTCATGCCGAAAACTTATCATAGTAGCTCTGCAGTGAAGTACCTAACTCGTCTGCGGGATTATACTCACCTGCAGATTGAACAAACCTTCGCATGCCACCCTTACCGCCCAAGTGTGCCACTGCTCTTAGTCCATCACGGTCATAGGCATCTGTGTTCAAGCCAAGCCCATCAATGGTTTTATCAATGTCAGCGATGTGCCAAGCAGCAACCTTATCTTGTAGGACCGTATTAGCTTTGAACTCATTCTGACTAAACGAGGAGCCAGTAGCTTTCTTGTAATCAGCTAAACGTGCTGAACCGAACTGCAAAGCTCCTGAGAATGTACGTCCATCGGATATGGTTATCTCAGCCGTAGTATCACCTGAGCTTTCACTTTGAGTGAGCTTGTCCAAGAATGAGGTGGTGCTATCAGCTTCAGCAATGGGCTTGGCGATAGGTTGTTCTGTCGCCTGCTCCATAGTCTCTTGTTGTGATGGCTTTGCCTGCATGTCTGCACGGTCATAAAAACCCAAAGCCATGTCTTGCGGTGATTGCTTTGGCTTTGGCGTAAAACTTAGTGGCGCTGCCTCTTTCAGTAGCTCAGCAATCAACTGTCGCTTGTCGATAGCCATACCGCCGTACATTGTGTTTACCATGCCGAAATAGCCCATGCTGTAATCGTTTGAGGCGACACGCATCCTCAAGCCCATCTGGACTAGCTTGGCTGTTTGAATGAGTGACTTTCGCTCTGCGTCAGACAGTTCTGCTAGGCGCTGCTCTAATGTCCTTGGTGCACCACCGCTTGGTGATAATGCTGCTCTGAACTGTGCCAATAGAGGGCTGCTCTTGGAACTTTCAGACGTTCCAGCGGACATAAGTCCTGTGATGTTTTCCATGTGTGTATTCCTTTTGAGTGAGTGTGAGCGTACACGGAGTCGTTCTGGCCCATGTGTTCTGTGAATGTGTATGCTTTTAGGGATTTTCGTTTTAGCAACTGACTAACTTGGCGGCAGTTTCCGTAGGATGCAGTCTGTTAGGGGAGCCGTGTTGCTATATAGGATACTGTTTTAGTTGTGTTTAATCCTAAAGATGTCAACCACACCAAGGCAGCTTCCCTATACTAGTAACGGTTATGTCAGTGTGAGATGCGCTTCGGTAAGATATGTGTCCAAGAGATCGCCTAGGACTAGTGCGCCCTTTGCTTTACCTGTCTGTGACACAAGCAGTTCATTCTGAACCATCTTGTCTAGATATGAGACAACCTTGGTGCTGAACCCATAGCGATGCCATGTGCCAGCCCTACGAATACCAACATCAATCGATGTGTTTTCATCATAGGCTTGAACAATTAGGCCAGCCACTTGGCGATGCAAGGAGCCGTTGAGACTGCTGCGCTTGAATGGGACAACACGACTTGATCGTAGGATGCCAAGGATCGTATCAGCCTGCTCGTGGAACAGTGCATCACCTTGTTGAAGGCGCAGTGAAGCTCTTTCCAGAAGAGTAAAGACATTCAAGACTGATGCTCCTCGTACAGATCGTAGAACGCTTTGCCATGGAACTGACAGGCTTGTGCCATCTCAGCTTGTGTACGTGTGGCCCAGAATAAGTTTGGGTTCTCATGTTTCATTAGTAGATAGTCGCTAAAAAGCGGAACGGTTTTAGAGTCCATGTTGGAGTCCTTCTTAACTTGATATGGGGGATATGAGCAGGGCCTAAAAGGGTGGCTGCTAATGGGATAGTTATAACACGAAAGCTCTCTGATGTCAATATAATCCATACACACAAAACAAATAATCACTACACAATATAATGTGATAAGGTTTATTTATTTCCATACTACGCTGTTTTAACGCATTAAAAATATTAATAATGAACTACATAAACGCCTTAGGAGGGGGCTGCTCTATCCAGTTGAGCCACTGAGCCACATGTAACTTAATGCCAAGAAAATTTGACAATTGCCAGACCTTGAATTTTTGATTTGAGAGCAAATTCACCGCTTTATCTTAAAAGGGGAATGCTGCCTATTTCAAGCTGGCGTGAGACGCTTTATGGTTCAGGTGTGATGCTAGGCTTGGACATTCCTAATTGGCTTGGCTAAGCTAACATAAATCTAATACGGATCAGGCTATGACCCAACAAAAACGTCCCCTTACCCTGCGTGATGTGTCTGAAGCCTCGGGGGTTTCAGAGATGACCGTAAGCCGCGTGCTGCGCAACCGAGGTGATGTGTCAGCGGCCACGCGTACTAAGGTTTTGAACGCGACTAAACTGTTGGGCTATGTGCCAAATAAGATTGCTGGGGCCTTGGCGTCGCAAAGGGTTAATTTGGTAGCTGTGATTATCCCGTCACTGTCCAACATGGTTTTTCCTGAGGTTATGACTGGCATCTCTGACGCTTTAGACAATACGGAATTGCAGCCAGTAGTTGGGGTAACGAATTACCTCCCGGAGCGCGAAGAAAAAGTTCTGTACGAGATGCTGTCTTGGCGTCCCTCTGGTGTGATTATAGCTGGCCTAGAGCAATCCGAAACCTCGAGGGCAATGCTAATCAATTCTGGCATTCCCGTAGTGCAAATCATGGATATTGATGGGGATCCTATTGATGCCATGGTGGGTATTTCGCATCGGCGTGCCGGTCGAAAAATGGCTGAGGCGATCCTGAAGTCGGGCTACCAAAATATTGGATTTATGGGCACGCAAATGCCATTGGATCATCGGGCTAGAAAACGATTTGAAGGCTTCACTCAGGCTTTGGCCAAACAAGGCGTCGAAATCATGGACCAAGAATTTTATACTGGTGGATCTGCCTTAGCGAAGGGGCGAGAAATGACATCTGCTATGTTGGAGCGCTCGCCTGATTTGGATTTTATGTATTACTCTAACGATCTGATTGGTGCTGGTGGCCTGCTGCATCTGCGTGAGAAAGGTATTGAGATTCCAAAACAAATGGGTTTGGCTGGCTTTAATAAAGTGGAGCTGATCGATGGTTTACCGCAGAAATTGGCGACAATGGACAGTTGTCGGTTTGAGATAGGTCAGATGGCGGCCCAAATCGTTGCATCACGTAATGACCCGTCGCTGGAGCCCATGAAAAATATAATCGAGCTGTCTCCTAAAATTTCATATGGCGACACGTTGCGGCGTAAATAATCAGTACTAATTTGGGAATGTGGGTGCCGTATAACCCGCGGTCCACTTGTCATATTTCACCATGATACCGGCAAAGCGTTCTGATGCCAAAAACTTGGCAAGCCAGCGCTGAAGATTGGGCCATGGTTGCTGATCGAACCAGGTTTTGTCGATATTCGCAAATTGGCGTATGAAGGGCAGCAATGCCATATCGGCCAATTTGCAGTCTGGGCCAAACATCCATTCAGATCCGGCAATCTGTATGTTTAAATCTTGTAAAAAACCTGAGGCCTGAACGCGCTCCAGCAAGGGGTCTATTTCAGGGTAGCGCACGGCATATTTGGTGTGATCTAAAGCCTGTTTGAACGGGCCATCGCAGCTAGAAATCCAGTCATAGCCCACCGCAGGCATATCTAGCCAGCGTTCGGGGTCTGATTGTGCCAAGGCCCATAGCATGATGTCAAAGCTTTCTTCAATCACCTGTGAGTGCGTCACCAAAACGGGCACCGTGCCCTTTGGGGAGCTCGCCATTAATTCGGGGGCTTTATCACGCAGTAAGATTTCGCGCAGTTCCACTTGAATGCCCGACGCTGCAACCGCTAAGCGGGCGCGCATAGCATAGGGGCAGCGGCGAAAGCTGTAGAGGATTGGCGTGGATAGGCTTGGGCTCAAGCCGCCCGCCCTTGTAATTGAGTGGTCGAAGCCGATGTGATGTCAGTGGCAATGATTTTCCCTTCAGTCTGGGGCTCGGTGAACATTACTTCTGCAAATTGCTGCGTACGGCCCATAGTGGGGTTTTCCATTAACACATCATGACTTTGGCCAACCTGCGCGTTCAGGTGCAGGGTCACTTGGATCTCGCCTGCAGTACGCAATCGTGCTGCCCGGCTTTTTATGTCCTGGCCGTTCACCTGTGGCATCCGCGCCGCTGGGGTGCCGTTGCGCACAGAATAGGGAAAGATATGCAGCCAGGTGAGATTGCAGTCTTTGACCAAGGCCAAGGAATTTTTGAAATGCACTTCGGTCTCGGTTGGAAAGCCCGCAATAATATCAGCGCCGAAGGTCATCTCCGGGCGCAAGCTCATGGTTTCTTCGGTAAAGCGAATGGCGTCATCGCGCAGGTGGCGGCGCTTCATACGCTTCAGGATGAGATCATCGCCATGTTGCAAAGAAAGGTGAAGATGCGGCATCAGCCGTGGCTCTGTTGCGATAGCCTGCATCAAAGCGGGATCCACTTCGATGGAATCAATCGAGCTGATCCTGAGCCGTGGTAAATCTGGTACCAATTTTAAGATCCGCAAAACCAAATCACCCAAGCGGGGTGCGGTGGGCAGATCAGCGCCCCAGCTGGTCATATCGACGCCGGTCAACACAATCTCTGCGTAGCCTTTGTCCACGAGACGCTTGATTTGATCGACCACAACCCCGGCGGGCACAGAGCGGGAATTGCCGCGTCCGAATGGGATGATGCAGAAAGTGCAACGGTGGTCACAGCCATTTTGTACTTGAACATAGGCTCGGCTGCGACTGCCGAACCCATCAATCAAGTGGCCTGCAGTTTCGGTGACAGACATAATATCATCAACCTGTACGGGCTCGGTGCCAAAGTCACCCGCCAATCCAGCCCACGTCGATGATTGCATTTTTTCAGTGTTGCCGATGACCACATCGACTTCTTGCATTTCAGCAAAGGTCTTAGGCTCTGTCTGAGCCGCGCATCCGGTCACTATCAGCTTGGCATCAGGATTTTGTCGCCGTAGCTTGCGGATATCTTGTTTGGACTTGCGCACGGCTTCGGACGTCACCGCGCAGGTGTTGATTATAACGGTATTAGTCAGGCCGGACTGTGCGACCAATTCTTTCATCGCTTCGGTCTCATACATGTTCAGCCGGCAACCGTGATTTGAAAAAATAGGGGAGCTCATCTTAGGCTTTCCAAAAATTGGGCTGTGAACTTTCCGTCAAATACATGCATGGTTGCACCAGTCAGCCAAACGCCATCCTGTTGCCAATCTATATAGATCGTGCCGCCGTCCAGCTGAATCTCAACTTTACGTCCTGTCAGGCCTAAACGCGCGGCCGCGACTGCTGTGGCACAAGAGGAAGATCCAGATGCTAAGGTCACGCCAACACCACGCTCCCAGACTCGCATTCTGAGGTGGTCTTTTCCAATGAGATGCGCAAATTGCACATTTGTATGTTTTGGAAAGAGGGGGTCTGTTTCGAGTGCTGAGCCCCGCCCAGTTAAATCAATTGCGTCAGCATTTTCAACAAAGAAGGTGCAATGTGGATTGCCCATGCCTGTGGCTGTAGGAGTGCCGTCAAGAGGCAGCCGCAACGTATCCATGGCGCGTGCCAATGGGATTTCGTCCCAGTTCAGTAGTGGATTTCCCATATTCACGCTTACCATGTCGCCGTAGCGTAGGGCTGTCAGAGCGCCGCGTTCCGTTTTCAGGCTCAGCGAATCAACTTGCAGGCGGTCCATTTCATATTGGGCAATACAGCGGGTTGCGTTGCCGCAGGCTCCCGCGGTGGATCCATCGGAGTTGAAAAACGTCAAAGCAACATCCGCATCTGGCGAATCATGGATCACCGCCAGCTGGTCAAATCCCACACCACAGTGCCGATCGCCTAATCTTTGGGCGATTTTAGCCGAAATCTTTGGGCCATTGTTGCGCGAATCAACAATAACGAAGTCATTGCCGAGTCCATGCATTTTCATAAAGGGAATCTGGTGCGTCATGTTGGCCATATATCTGCCTAATTAGAAGGAATCCAGTAATAGCTCACAAAAGCCCTTGACCCCAGCCTCTACCCTTTCTAGACACCGCCGCAGTGGGCCCTTAGCTCAGTTGGTAGAGCAACTGACTTTTAATCAGTAGGTCGATGGTTCGAACCCATCAGGGCTCACCACTA
>Ga0115005_10004283_pt1 | contig 11355 bp, 8 predicted proteins | sample ArcOceMetagenome_FD_87163 | JGI IMG/M metagenome (GOLD analysis project Ga0115005, IMG submission 87163) | Marine eukaryotic phytoplankton communities from Arctic Ocean - Arctic Ocean - Greenland ARC118M Metagenome | ecosystem: Environmental > Aquatic > Marine > Oceanic | place: Arctic Ocean...
AAGTGGCTCAACGAGGTCTCACCACCAGCTAAAGAAGTCTGATAGTTGATAGTAGCATGCCTGGATGTATGGTCTGCGAACAACATGCCTCCACAGAACTGCTCATAGCCGTAGAAGCACAGGATCGCCTCATTGGCAACGACAGAGACCCCATCACCAGTCTAGTTAATGTAGACATTTAAAAGAAAGAATCCCGTTATTGATTAGTTAGTTTTACAGTCTACATTCTCTAGACCAGATCTATCCTCACTCGACATCCAAAGGATATCCAACGTCTCAACGCCACTGGATAAGAGTACAAAAGAGGATTGATTTCCAACATTCTTTCTTTTAAAAAACTTTTAAGATCTAACACATCATATCAACTCCATCACTATACTTTCATGGAAGTATCAGACCTCGTTGCCAAACTTGTGTTCTATTACTAACAGGCAGTATCTTGTGCAACAAAGGCAACAGAGCCCTAGTCACAAAGGTTACCAACTCAGCAGTGCATTTCACCGTACTTCGAACACACACAATACGTACAAGTTACACAGGAACGTTCGAAAGATTTAACAAGCATGAGCAAAAGTACAGTCCCACCTCCGACACCACCACCAGCGGCTCCAAGGCAAAATGACAACAGGCATCAAAACCAACACCAACACAATAGGCCATTGTCGCAATTTGTACCTAAAATCCCGGGAATCAAAACTCTAGGAACGAGTTCTGAGCAGAGAGGACATAACTTCACCAAATTCCTGAAGTCCATTCATCACCATGCTCTAACTACTTTCCATAATTCCAAAGACATTTCCACTGCAATTGTCGAATTCAAGGACCCACTTGCAGCTCTAAAGCAGGCCACACTATCCCTCTCTGAAATCCGGAGACAAAACAATCTGAACCCTTCTCTTCCAGTAGCAGACGAAGATGCAGCTGCAACGTTCATCAGAGAAGCGGACAATGCGGACCGCAGAGATGAAGCTATGTCGCTCTACGGTATTCAACTAAAGTCAAACGCAGAACGCGAAAAAGACTTGACCCAGTATTTAACCATCCTATTGGCTACAATCATGGGACAATGTACACCTGCCCTACAAGAAGAAGTACATGGTGAGCCGGAGTATCTATCCAAATCATCAACTTTTGACAGTGTGTGGCTACTACAATCTTTGCAGAAGATCACAGCAGGGGTGAATAATACCACCAACAAATATCATTCGGTTTTCAAGGCTACAAAAAAGTTTTACAGTACTCAACAGAGTAACACCGAAAGTATCGACGAATTTTATAACAGGTTCGAGAATGCGAAAGATCTCTATCTTGCCATAGCGATATTCATGAATGCAAACAAGGTAAAGTATGAGCCCTTGTGGAACAAGTTAGAGAATGATTTCCTGGCTGGACAAGACTCATATCCGAAAACGATCGGAAACGTCATTCATTTGCTCACAAACTGGAAAGCCAGCGCCGTGCCAAGCACTCATCCAACATCCAACCCCAACGATCAGGATAGGAGAAACCCAGACGGTACACCAGCTGTCAGTTTTGCCACAATCGAATGGGCCACATTGGTACCTCTGCCAACTAATGATGATTTCTCGGCACTCGCAGGTTTTGATTCCACTTGCCCTACATTTGCACCATCGAGAAAGCCACCTCATGATATCAGTCCTGATATCGAATGCATCAAATGCAAGAAGAAAAGACATTATGCAACAGCTTGTCCTTTCATCGTTCTACCACAGCTCTTCCAATTCGCGCGTCTGTCTGTTCAGTTGAATCAGACTCAAGCCCAGAGCATTCTTGTACCAGGTAGCATCATCGTTGACTCGGGATTTACATTCAATTGTTTCCATGAGCGCAATCTCATCTCAAATATGCATTCAATCAACTCCGTTACTGCTTATCCATTTTCTCTTTTTAACACTGTAATAGAGAATAAACAATTCTTCAGTCGGCGTGAAATTGAAGTAGCGGAAGTGGCCCATGCACAGCAGGAGGGCCAAATTGGATGGTCGTCAGACCAGGAATACCTAATCATGAAGTCAACCAAGATTAAATTCTACGCAACTAAAGCTTTTAATCGCAGCATCAGCAAACACAAAAAGAACATACTCCGTACAACGTACAAACGAGGACCCAAAGACATCATCAATGGTATTGAAAAGGTCCTCAATGTGTTCAGAAATCGCGGTTTCCAAGTCAACCTTATAAATGCTGATAACGAGTTCAAGAAACTTGAAAACAAAGTATCTGCACACGTTGAAATATGTGCAGCCGGCCAAGAACATATACCACAAATCCAACACAGCATACGATTCATGAAGGATAGAACACGCTGTTTCTAGGTTTTCCCTCCCTTTTAAGAAGGTCCCAAAGATGATGGTTGATGAATGTTTCACCATGGTAACCACGTGTCTCAATGATTTTCCCAGTAAAAATGGCATATCCGCCAGCATCAGTCCAGCAAGCATCGTCGACGGTAATAATCTCAAAGCCACTTTCGGGAAATATTACAAAGTATACTGCAGCATCAACAACACAAACAAGGAGCGACGCACCAGTGCAATATGCATCCGACCATCCAATAGCCAAGGAGGATACTATTTTATGAACATTGAAACTGGTAAAAGGATCCATGGATATAGATTCACAGAACTATCAATGCCACAACATATTATCGACAAAGTACACGACCTAGCTGATGAAGAAGGCGCACCAAACCTTGACGACAATGGATACCCACTTTTCGAATGGGAAATAGGAGCGCCAGTCAACGATGACCATGAACCAATCATCGAAATTGTACCTGTTCCTGACAACGAAGCCAAGAGCAGGGACACCAACGATAGCGAAGATGAAGACGAGGATACAGATGATAACGATGATAACGCATCAACAGAATCTGAATCTAGTCATCCTCCCAGCAGTGACGATGATGACAGCCATAGCGACGACGACGAATCAATCTCAGATGATGAACCGCCAGACCCACAACTGAAAGCAAGAAGCGATGATGAATCACTTACGGATGACAGTGTTGAGTTGATTGGCAAATTAAGGAGCGAGATCGATGCAGAGAATGTAGTCAAAGGTAAAAGGAACAGAACCACGACAACGCAGCCCAACGTAGATTCGTTTGGAGGAAAGAAGTATCATGTCAACATGTTAAACATAGGACAAGATGCATTCACACATTTCGAACAAGTGAAGGTAGGAGTTAAAGCACCTGACATAGACAACTGGCATAAATTCAAATGTCTCATGTGTTGGGTGAAGAAAAGAAAAACAGATGTCAGAACTATCAGAACAGATGATGTACTCAACATGTTTGTGATGATTGATCCAGCACATGCGGTGCATAATGACATGAGAGGACACACAGGAGGTGTTAACTTTTTTGGAACCGGTATCATAGACCAGAAGTCGAGTAAACAAAAGATGAATACTCGAAGCTCAAACGAAACAGAACATGTTGGTACCAGCGAATACCTCCCCAAGCCAGTTTTCTTTGAACTTTTTATAGGAGCACAAGGGTACAAACCACATACAATTCTAGCAAAGGACAATGAATCCAAAATCAGAATGTTAGTGAATGGAAAAGCATCATGTACTTCAAATTCGAAGCACGTGGCAATCAAATATTTTTGGTGCCCGGATCACATCAAGAAAGGAAAAATATCCGTGAGTCATTGTCCTACTGACAATATGCTAGCAGATTACATGTCCAAACCACTGCAAGGAAAACTGTTCACCTTATTTAGAAATGTGCTCATGGGACGGCAACACATCTCCACTCTGTTTGACATCTTCAGTTCAACGGAGAAGCATGTTGAAAGTAACGGTTGTTTAGCAGTTAAACTGAAGAATACCAAACTGACGTATGCCGAGATGGTCAGAGTAACCACAGCCGTAGAAGCACAGGATCGCCTCATTGGCAACGGCAGAGACCCCATCACCAGTCTAGTTAATGTAGACATTTAAAAGAAAGAATCCCGTTATTGATTAGTTAGTTTTACATTCTACATTCTCTAGACCAGATCTATCCTCACTCGACATCCAAAGGATATCCAACATCTCAACGACACCGGATAAGAGTACGAAAGAGGATTGATTTCCAACAGTTAAGGCGATCGACTAGAAATCGATTGGGTTCATCCCGCGTAGGTTCGAGTCCTGCCGGTGTCGACATATTGTTTTTTGTTACATGGAAAGCTGTTGCTTTTGGTGCGATAGTGCTTTATTGGGCAAGCAGATGGATTACTGTACCGGTAGAATTGCGTATAATTCTTACATCAACAATCTGAACCACGCATTTCAATTTGAATTTTGGATGCATTTAGTACGGAAGAAAGTTTGTACAGGTGCGCATGACAGATGGAAGAGAATCTCGCCCCAATCTATTGTCGACTATGCGAACTTCACATACTATTGGAAAATAAGAGGTTAGACAGGACTGCTGTTGAAGAGAATATTGAGTCAATTGTAAAATCGTATCGGAATGCATCAAAGGTGTTCAATGATTAGCATAGGGCTCTTTCCTAGCACAGATAAGGATATTGGTTTTGTTGACCCAAAGTATTGGATTCATAACGTTCAAAGCCCGCATTCGTGGGCTAGAAATTGGTACCCAATTTCCGATTTATAGAATTCTTGATATTCTATACCGTGACATTGGCAAGGGATGGGCATGGGATTCTGCGTCAGGATCCTTCTTTGAGAACGAATCAATTCCGAAACACTTGACATAATTTACTGCTGAAGGTTTTAGAGCTGATTTGGGCGGTAAACTTACAAAAATTGCCTTGGTGAAGTTGAAGCTGGAAGATTACTCTCAAAGATTGTCAAGGTCCAGGTAGCAATTCGGGCAAGTCACGCCTCCAACGCGAGAAGATACTTCGCCAAAGACAACCCATTTGTGAAACCACTAAATATTTTTGGTGTAGTTGATAACACAACTTACGGAACGAACGATCGCAAATCTCTTGGTGAAGTGTTCTCCCCCCAACTCAATGAAAGAGTGTGATCAATTGCGCGTAGGCATTTGCAGACTGTATGCCCTCTTGGCGAAATGAACCAACAACAATTCTTCAGTTTCTTTGAAAGAATCCGAGATGGTGAGGCTATCCACAATATCCTTGGTATCAATTAGAGTGCTTTGCATAGCTCTGAGTCTACATTCAATTACCTTATACATTATGCATCAAAAGGGACTTTACCATTTTACTGTCCTTGCACAAATTTCAGAAATCGTTATCCAAGTTTTTCGTACTGTAGATTGGGCAATGATAAAGTAATTTTATGTTTCCGAATAATGAATATAGCGTGCGATTGGCTGAAAATAATTGTCTCTTTGACCAAAGAAAGGCGTTGATGACTACATCATTGGGGGGATCCGAGAATTAGCGTATGAACTCTCAGGAAGTCATTCTTTATCTAACAGTTCTCAAAAGTAGGTTAAACTAAGGTCCTAATATGAGCGCATTGGACTTGGCGCCATCTCATACACAAACACGCCAACCACAATAAGCACCAACGAGATCCAGAAATGAGAGGAGGGGAACATTTTCTCAACCACAACACTAAACAAAGCCGCCCATAGATCCCCCGTCAAGAGCGATAAATTGAGCAGAGCTGCTTCAGATTTCACCAAAAAGTTTGACATTCCAATATATGAAATTGCCCCAAACATAGAGCTGGCAACTAACAGCATCCATCCTTTCCGAGATCTGCACTCTTGTTCGTCCGCCTGGAAGAAATCTTGTATAGATTGTCTCTCGGTCAAAACTCCTTGTATGAAGCAAAGAATGAACCCAAACAAGCCCATGACACCTAGGTACTCCTTTATATCATGCCCTTTGACAATCCGTTCCGTCAGTGTATCATTCAGCCCATATAGTAACGCCCCCATAACTGCCAACGCGTCACCTCTTAGTTTGAAAGGATATTTCTTGTCCTCTATTGATCCATCACCACCATCACCATCTCCTTCATTTTGATTTCCATCATATGAGTAGTCTCCAAAGACATTGACAATTATACCAGCAATACAAATTATTGCACCAATGCAGTGTATCCTGCTGTACATTCTCCTCAAAATAAGCCTTGAGAAAAGCATGGCGGATGGGATGGCTAATGCATCCAATAATGAGACGGATGTGAGGGTTGTATATCGAAAAGAGAGATAAGTGAGATAATTCGCTTCGACGTCCAGGAAAGCCATGAGAGCGTAGAATTTGATAGGTGCATGAATGGGTATTCGGTTGAATAATAGATAAGGAGGGTTCATTTCATCTTGTGGCTGTTCCTGCTGCTGATCTTGCTCTCTCTCGATTTGAACTGGTTCCAGAGTTTCTTCGGTAGCGTTTGCTCCAGTATACACGTCGCGTGGAATCGCAAATAGGTGGAACATGAGGATGAAGTAGACCAGACCTGCCTGCATGGTAGGAGCAGAAAGGTTACATTCAAAGTGTAATGAGGCATTAACAGCACCGGACGAAGCAAGTAGTAGTGACAACAGCTGTGCGATGAGGAGTGGATGGTAGGATTGTTGGATGTTGTTGATTGCATCATGGAAGAGGGCCTGTATTGGGTTCAGCCTAGGTCGAGATTGGAATGATGATTGATCATACATGTGATTTGATCCATTCACAGCGATTGAGATCGGTTGTGGCAATGCTGTTTCACTGTCTGGGGGATTGGTACGTGTAGCACCATTCTTGTTGTTGCATTCGTTCATCAAAGAAAGTGCCAATAGTACGTGTAGTAGCAGTATTCATTGATCATTTGTGAGTTGTGAGTGATTTCGGCAGTCAGTGCGTGCGAAAACTGTTAGGGATCCCTTTAGCAGTCTAGAAGTAGGATAGATTGATGGTATTACAATGTCGCAAGCGAGTAGTCATGAAGTGCAGCTGCATGTAACAGGTACTTTTTTGTACAAGTTTTCGGTCGCCTGTCGCCTCTAGCCTCTAGTCTAGCCTCACTGGTGCCTCGTTACTGGGGCCCTGGCCCCAATTCGACCCCACGATTGGGGTATTTACACCGAGGAACCTCTGAAAACATAATATTAAAAATGTCACAGATTACACGTTATCTCACACTACTCACAAAATGTCATCGTAATGAACATCAAGTTTTTCCTGAGTATCTTGAATCTTCACTAATTACATTCGTGGACACTTGTCGAAAACAAAAAGGCAACAACAGGATCTCTCTCTCTCCCTTCCTAAACTAGCTAGCAACAGGGTCACAGTCCTTGCAGTCATCTTTCAGAGGATTGGGATAGTCAGGAGATGCATGGTTGGGATGGTTCCCAAACGACATTAGTAGAAACTTGCTTCAGCAGGAGGAATAGAATACGGAAAGGCGTTCAAAAAGGACGAATAGCACACCAAGAAAGCTTCACAATTATAAAGACAATGACAGAAAACCAATTCAAAAACATCGAACGCTATTTGAACTGACGGAGTAATGAAACCGACAGTCACTGTGTCAAATCGCTCCACAGCATGCTCAATTTCAAATTACTCCTGTGACATGAACGCTCTACCTTCTCATCCTCATCGCCGTCATGGAGGATTACGGATTACCTACCGGTGTCGGCGATCCTGCCTGGCACACCAAGTTCAAGCAAACGATTGGAGGTCCTAAGACTACTGGTACTCAGTTCTTATTTTCGAATTTGGTATTGGCGTCATGAGCCACAGGTTGTGAGCATATAAGTTTTGAAACTTATCCTGGATTATGTTTATTTTTCTATCTTTCAGTTGCAGTTGCCTGCATTGGTTGGTTTGAATGAGAAAGTTGCTTCCCTAAATATGGTTCGCTCCTACCATGGCGTTGGCACTGCCAAAGTTGTTTCGTCAGAATCCAATCCTTGGTATTGTTTTGTAGTATTTTTACTGAAGAATAAATAAATTACTATTGAGTAGAAAAAAGGATGTGATATTATTCTTTCTTTGACTGCAAATAGACAGGTGCCCTTTTCCCCTTGTGGTGTTGATCATGTTGCAAGGATGGATGCAATGAGGTGGAAACTGATGAAGAGTCACGTAAAAATACTAGAATAAAAAAGGATATGATGCTTTCTCTGACTGCAAATAGATGGGTTCATTCTTTCCCTGTGGCTGTGATCATGTTGCAAGGATGGGTGGCATGAGGGGGAACTGGTTCATTCGATTATTTCGCCAACCTTTACAGCAGCTGGCGATTATGATTGTCAGACAGGTCCCCCAAAATTGACCAAGAACAAAGACGTTGTTGCAATGACACATGGTTAAATCGAATCGAGATACTCCAAGACCACTTGGCAGGTTTCGTCGTCTTGAATACCCTTATATCCTCGCATGGCCGGGCTCATGCCTCGGATCGAACTCGCCAGGCAACGAGCCGCTTGGGGAAGATCTGTCAGGGCGTCCATGGGATCAGACATGGTTTTGACGGTAAAGAGCAAATACCCTGTCTGGGGGAGACGACGGATCGTTTGGTACTCCACCACGAGAAAGGACGATTCGATGATACCACTGGAGATCATTTTCGACATTGCTGCTGCTTCCTCGTTGTTATCCTTTTTTTGTTTGGAAGAGGACGATAGATGCTCGAAAACATGTGTCGGTCCATTGCCATAGAGCGGCTCGTCCAACTTGCCAGAAGGCGAAATGCCCCAGTTGTTCCGCCACATGGGCTGCTCCACTTTGAGGAGTTTAGAAAGGGTCAAGTCCAGAGACTTTCGTATGTGTTTTTCGTATCCTGGAACAGGGGCATGCATGAATTCGATAGGCTTGCTCAGTTTCTGTGCCAGTTCGCTGAAACTAAAGACCACGGCGGCGGCGGCCATGGCATATTGTTTCTCGCCCTTTCCGTCCCGAGGAGGTCGCATCAAGATCAGATCTTCCTGTACCATACGTTCACAGAGTTCGAGTGGGCGTTCCTTCCAGTCATCTAGAACAAAGGTTGTATCAATCGGAAAGACATGAATTGTTCCAGCCTTTGGGTCAAATTGATAAAGATCGGGATATCGCTTGGGCAGGTAGCCCAGAAAGAGCTCTAGGGTTTCTTCTTGGGCTTTCAGAGAATCCTCTTCTGCCACAAAGACATTTGGAAACCTTTTCGGATCGTCCAATGCTTGCTTCTTCATGGTCAACTCTTCCTTCATCCGAAAGGGTTCTTCTACCAGAAAGAATTTGGAATCACGCAGACGTTTGAGCCCCGCACGTAGCAACCCGGGAGTATCTTGCCCTGAAAGTCCTTCTTGCAACCAGCGTGCTGCCAGTGGCTTGCCAAAGTCGGGACTTTTGGGGTCACTCCACGATTCCAATAAATCCAGCGGAGCGGGAGATACGTGGTCTGCCTGCTCGACAAGAAAGTTGGTTTCCGCTGAAAATGGACACACTCCTGGCCCTCGATATTTTTTGCTCGTGTTCTTGTTTTTGGTACCCGTTTTGTTCTTCAATGCTAGAGCAGCAGCATTGTCCTCGTTGTTGTTCACGGTTTGTGCTTTCTTCTTATTGCCACCACTCGTACTGTTATTGCCAAACCAAAAATTATGTACAGAAAATGCGATCACGAAGGAGGAAACAAGGCCAGTTGACAAGATCAAGAAAACCTCCTCGTATGGGCCCCTCATTTGCGGTTCCTGCTGATGCTGCTTGTAATAATGTAAGAATGACAGCAATAGCTTTCTTTAGTTGTCTCGAAGTAGGATAGATCGCACAGTGAGTGGGACCTAAATTGAAGATTGAAGATGGGCAAACTTCAAACTTCTGATCTTCACTGGAAGCAAAAAGTGACATAAATCCAGAGGGGGGCAGATCCCCAATTAAAATTTCATCCACCCCTATTTCAGATTTGAGATCGAGACCGTTAAAAGATCTCACCAACCGCACAACCCAAAACCAACACCAAAACCAAAACTGAGGAAAAAAGACTCTATTGGCAACTCCATTCTTTCCAATTGATACAACATTACACACGCATTCCAAACAAAATGAGCGCAGACGAAGTAGCAAAGGCATTTGTAGATCATTTCTACCAAACGTTTGACACTAGCGTGGAAGGATTGTCCGGTCTCTACGTAAGTTCCCGGACACATTATATTTTGAAAACTTGTTACGCCAATGTTAAATATTGTGCTTGTGCCCCTAGCTAGTGTTCTGCTCTCTTCTTCATTCTTGTTCTCATTCTTCCGTCTATTGCACTGCACTCCTAAACCATGTAGAGCCCTCAATCAATGCTTACATTCGAAGGAAATCAGGTGGCGGGAGTTGAACAAATCATGGGTAGACTCCGCGGCATCGGACCAGTCAGGCACGAGGTCAAATCTATGGATGTACAGCCCTCATCCAATGCAAGCGCAATAATTATATTTGTCACAGGGAGTATCAAGATCGGAGGAGATAATTCCCTTCATTTTTGCGAAATGTTTCAGTTGGTTAGTACGGGGCCTGGGGCTTATTATGTTCACAATGATGTTTTCAGATTGAATTATGGGTTGTAGACAATGCACTCCACGTCGTACTATTCGAGGCGTGGTTTGACCTTGATGTCCATCGTGAGTAAGGAAATGAAAATAGTTGTGGTGCCGCTTTGGGGTGATCCTATAGATGAGTTAGTGTTAGGGTTAGGAATAAAGTGGTTGAGAATGTGAATTGTTCGTTAGTTGGTTGCAAGGTTGCATACAAGTCTCATTTTTCATTAGATAAACATTGAGTGGAACTGACTTCGAACTGTGAGATCTGTTTATTCCATAAGCATTAACATTTATTTGAAATGTATGATTTGCTTTCAAGGCTGCATTCCGTGTCTACACTCCACATTCAACATAGAGGTTCCATTAAGTTGACGATCAACTACATAGGAACTGCAGTACAATCTGCTGTGCGACATTTATTATTTGCAATCCTAGACGTCATTGTGTAGGAATGCATTCTATTGTTATATCGTCGGTTATGAAACATTTGGACAGTGATCTATTCAATAGACAGGAGATAAAGACAAAACAGAAAGTCACGCCATTTCTATTTTTATTCTGAAATAATAAACCAAAATTATACTGAATACAGTGCACTCTGAAGAACAAGGAATTTCAATATGAAGCTTCACATGATTTCAATTTGAAATTGCGCAAATCAAATCACTATTAAAACAGTATTAGCTTACAAGAGATCAAAAGTTTGAAATTTTGCCAGCAAAGAACCTGAAGAAATCTACCTTGAACCTACAAACTGCAGGAAATTTATCGGAAGAAATAGACTAAGCAAACGGCATGTTGAATCATTTTCCATTACTGTAGGCTGGTCTTCAGTGCATTCTGGCGACGCACAGTTGTAAGATAGATGTAAACTTTGAATGTGTGGGAACAGAACTCTC
>Ga0115005_10004284_pt1 | contig 11353 bp, 9 predicted proteins | sample ArcOceMetagenome_FD_87163 | JGI IMG/M metagenome (GOLD analysis project Ga0115005, IMG submission 87163) | Marine eukaryotic phytoplankton communities from Arctic Ocean - Arctic Ocean - Greenland ARC118M Metagenome | ecosystem: Environmental > Aquatic > Marine > Oceanic | place: Arctic Ocean...
TCGAGCTTCAACAATGCATCTTAGAATCATTGTACCCACATTTAACCACAAATCCCCCCCTCAGGGGGGGAGCTCCCAGTCGCCCATCGGTCATGCCTGCCTTGTTATTGCTCTAATGACTTATATGGACATTCGTCGTTGTAGACATTTAGCCACATATCACCTCTTATCACCACACCCACCTCCCCTCACTGCTCACTACTGGTCATCGCCAACAAGTTAAGATCGTCTTTTCTTCATTCCATATCTTTGCAAGGGTATCATATTCAGATAGTTCTTCCAACTCAGTACTTCAACCAACCCCACTATGGACGATATGAATAGAAAGGAATCAATCTTCACTAAATTTAAAGAAGCAGGACAAGAACATGTCTTCCAATACTGGGAAACACTCTCCACCTCTCAACAATCCCTCCTCCTCGACCAACTTGAATCCATTGACGTCCACAAACTTGCAGACTACCTCCATGCTGCCAACAACAAATCCCATGATTTAATCCAGACCATTCTGCCTTTTTCTGGAACAGTAGGGAAAGGGAGCACGCTTATAAACAATGAACATGATCAAGAACAGGAAGTTGATTTGTACCAGGTGGGTATGACTGCCATTCGACAGAATCAGGTAGCGGCGGTCTTACTCGCGGGAGGTCAGGGTACAAGGCTTGGGTATGATGGACCAAAGGGAATGTATGATATTGGGCTGCCAAGTGGTAGCTCTCTCTTTTGCCTCATTGCGCAGAGATTGGTGAAACTTTCACAGCTTGCCAAAGCATCCCATGGACAAGATGGGGTGGATGTCAAGATTCCACTATATATCATGACATCTCCCATGAACCACGACGAGTCAAAATTGTATTTTGAATCCAATCAGTACTTTGGGCTGCAGGCAGAAGATGTGATTTTCTTTTCGCAGGGGGTTTTACCGTGTCTTTCGCCAGAGGGGAAAATCTTGTTGGAGAAACCATATCAATGCTCCATGGCACCCGATGGGAATGGGGGGATCTACCCAGCTATGGAGAAAAGTGGTGTATTGGCGGATATGATCAAGAGGGGCGTATTGCATATTCATGCATTTGCAATCGATAATTCACTTGTGAAGCCCGCGGATCCGGATTTCATTGGATATTGCATTCAAACAAAGGCTGATTGTGGCAATAAAGTTTTATGGAAGAGCGATCCACATGAAAAAGTAGGTGTGATTGCAGAAAAGGATGGGAAACCTTGTGTAGTGGAATACTCGGAATTGAGCAAGGATGTGGCAGAACGGCTTGTGCTTGTCGAACAGGAACAAACAGAGGAGAATTTAGAAGACGGTCCCAAACTCGCATTTGGAGCTGCAAATATTTGCAATCATTACTATCATATCGACTTTTTGCAAAACGAAGTCATTCCTAATCTGGGGAATATGTTTCATATCGCTTGTAAAAAGATTGGAACCTGGGATGAGTCCAAGAATGAAACTATCACTCCGTCCGATAACAATGGAATCAAGCTTGAGAGTTTTATCTTTGATGTGTTCCCTTTATCGACCTCTATGGCCATCTACGAAGTGGAAAGGAGGCACGAATTTGCACCAGTAAAGAATGCTCCAGGATCTACGTCAGATTCTCCAGATACTGCGATGGCAATGATATCGTCTTTGTCGAAGGAATGGCTCGAAGCTGCTGGGGCAATATTCACAGGAGATGCAGATGGAATCATCTGTATTTCGCCACTTACTTCCTACGGAGGCGAAGGGCTTGGTGTGTACAAAGGGAAGGAAGTTAATTGTGGATCACTTTAGGATGAAATTCGAAGCATACAAAGCCTTGGTTTCGATCAAAGATTTAGTATTAATACAGTACTAATAGTGCATTATTGTAAAGGAAGACAAACGAGCGTTTTTAAATAAGGAGCAATGCATATTCTGGTATTGCCCCGTTTTATTGATTTTATTAGTAGTAGTCTCGACTGTTCCCTAAATGCACAATGCGAACATTAAACCGTGTCTGTGACACGTGAGGATTTCAATTTGAGATTAAGCCCAGCTCGTAGTCGATCAGTGCGAGCTATCTGTTTGTAAGGATTGTGTCGCTCGTTCATCAATGTTGGAAGCAACAACCTTCCATACATCGCAATCAAAGATCCTTACAATGTCCAAGTGTTCTTGTCAAAACGACGGACCCCCGGAAATGATGCAAGAACTCTGGTTGGCAGAATGAAGCACCATCCAGCAATTTAAGAATTCTTCACTTTTCTTACGACGTCCTGCTTCTCTCCCTTTCTATACTTGGGGTTAGACGCTTTGGATTAATGGCTCCAGTTTGAAGCAGTTTCTGCGGACCTAAGTCACTCACGTGTGTTGTGGTAAGATCACAAGTGGTGGACGTGTCACCTCTTCCATCTCCTGTGTTAAGATGGGTGTTGATTTAGTGAGGGGGCACACTCGTGATAAAAAACAATCCTCTTCTCTTCCAGAGAGTTGAGGGAGCACAGGGGGCACTCTCAGGTAATAGTATAGTGTGCGCTGCAGGCATCAGGTGAGACATGTAGGTTTATTGAACATCCAACTAATTAGGGTAGCTTCCAGCAGGGGGAGTGGGGAAGTTTCCTTTATTTAGTAGTAATACCGTGACTGCTGTGCCCCCTCAACTAAATGAACTCCTTTTAAGATGTATTTAGAACATAGAGGAATGAAATTAGAAACTGTGATGCGACCAGATGCGGCCATGTGGAAGTTCTGGAATGGGCTCATCGAAGCAGGGACTCGCATGTTCGGAAGGAAAAGGCGAATTGATACTCTATTGGCGCTGCCACTTTGAACTTCTTGTACCAAGAATGCTGAATATGGATAATTTGTTGTTTTGAAGTGGTTGAGATCAAGCGGATGCAACTGGGACAAATTAACTTGACATCGTGCAGCTGGTGGTAATGATCATTTCTCTGTCCTCAAATGGACAAGAGAAAGGTTTTGCAGCTCTTATAGGTCGGCGCTCTATCCTCCAATGGGCAAGAGAGAACGGGGTGTGATTGCTGGGATACTGCTGCTCAGTTTATTTACTTTCGGCATGCCTTGTTTATAACACGTGTCACCATTTCGTCATAAGACAGGATTAAGAAGCCAGAGCGGAATGATGGGCAAAGAAAGCTTTTAAAACGCTGTCCAGGTTATCAGATTCCACTCGTTGCATGAGGACATGCGAAGATTCAAAACCAATGATGCCTCATTATTCACCTAATAATTACGTGTTTAACTGTCGTTAAGGCCATTTGCCTCTTATTTGTGAGCAGCGCATCGTCTTCGATTGGTGGGTGCTGACAGACTAAATGGGAACTCCTCCGTCCGTCCCTCTTTTTCGTCAACCCTTCTCTTCTTGTGCTCGCTATTCGCTATTTCACAGAGTAGATACCGGTAGTGCCAGGTACATAGTAATGGATCACACTGAATTGACACCTCTTCTGAAAGTTGCATTTGATACATACAATACCGATCCCAATCATAATCACACCAAAATGACTCCTTCCAGCGACTCCCGTGGATCCCATGGAGGAAGGTCGGGACATCCCCATCGAAAGAATGCACTGCAAGGGAGATTGAAAGATATTGTGCTCTTGGAGCTCCGTAACGATGGGTGAGTTATGGATGTGCTGTCAGTTTGGTATAATGCAGTGCGGCACTCTTTCCTCAAATAGTCAAAATTGATCTTTCAACTCACTTTTGCATTCTTCCCCTTTCGCTATTTACATCCATGCAATTTGTTATGATACTACACGTACTGCATCGATACAATTCCTGATATGTACTACAGTGGCAGAGAATACCACACTATGACGCTGAGAGCGTTATATGATTATGTCGTCAGATCGATCGTGAGTGCAGGGAAGAACACGTCGCAGAAAAGACTCATCGACGACGCCCGTCAAACCCACCCCGGTAGTCTTCGCCGTTCACGCCAAGCATCTGTTAGTACCATCCAAGACGTCCCAGCCATTCTTCCTGCTCCCATCACATCTATGAGAAATGCGCTTTCGTCCATCCCTGAGACGAATACCAGACAACAGCCTGCACCCCCTGAACCTTCTGAACCCCCTGTACCCCCTATAACTCCTGCACTTGACAAGAAACAGCAGTCAGTGAGATCTATATGGACAGCTGAACATGAAGGGGAACAGGGGCCACAGGTTGTTACAATTCGTGAGAGATTAGGTGGATATTTGCATCCTCGTGACATGAGAAGGCTGGTCACCCCGTTCTCACCCAGTAATGAGTGCGAGCTCATGGTCAGGAGACATGTTATGCTGTTAAATTTTGATCCCCTGAGAGCCATTGTACTTCGCGACAGATTACTTGTGCTTGTCCCAGATGGGGCAGATTCGATCCTTATCACTCTGGAAAAGAGAGTTAGGGGAGGAATCGACGAGCTTGAGAACCAGATCTTTGGTGATATTTCATCTCATCTGTCTGAACTCGTAAATCCCGTGACTCACGAAGTTGAGTATGTTCCTACAACTATAGTTGAAGGCTTAGGCATGGTCGAGGAGCGTGAGAAATGTATTGATCGTTCCCACGCTGGTCGGCACGACGACAAAAAAAAGATGGAAGATGATTCAAACCTTTCTTTAGCCGACGAAAATGAATCTGAATCTGATTTGAGCGAAGACAACGATGACGAAGGCGGCAACGGCGTCGGCGTCGGCAATGAAGTTGAAGGTTGTGACGATTCAGAAGATGGTAATGAAGACGAAGAGGGAGACTGTGAAAAAGACGACGACTCTACAACCACTGTATATTCAGAGTGTGAACTTAATATGGATGACGAATGGGATGAGTTTGAAGGCAAAGATTGGATTGAGATGACGTTTGAATTGCAGTCAGTGGATGCGGTTCTATCATCAGTTATCAAAATGCTCGCTGACGATTCGTTGAATCTGCGAAAGAAAATATTCAATGTTATGGAAGAACTGCGAGGGGACAGTACATCCTCAGTACCCGGAGATCATGTCCAAGAACAGTTGAGGATACTAAAAGACCGAGTTAGAGAAATGGAAGGGAGGGTAGAAGGTTTCGTGCGTGCCATGAATCTAATCCTCGACGACGAGGAAGACATGGCGCTCATGAATCTATCCAGGCTCATATCAAATCCGGAACGTTTCATACAGCCTGTCTCTCAGGACGTCCTGAACGAGGAATCTGACGAGCCAGAACTTATTTTAGAGGTATATCTACAGCAGGCTCTGAGTGAAGTTAATGCGCTGGTATTACTGAAAGGGAACATTCTGAACACAGAAGAGCTGGTCAGCTTACAAATGGATACTATTCGGAATCGTCTTTTGTATATTAACACTGTTGTCTCCGCCGTTTCACTAAGTGTGACGTGTGCAAGTTTAGTGGGTTCATTTTTAGGAATGAATTTGACAAACCACCTGGAAACTGAACCGCATCTGTTTGTAGAAGTCGTTGTTGGGACGCTAGTTGGCGCTGTTGTATTGATGATGACTATACTGGTCTTAATCTCAAGGACGGGTGTAATGCCGGTCAACCCTCACAAGGCGCTATACTCCAGACGGAGAGTTGATGTTGACGTGGCACAGGCAAATTCGTCCAACTAACTAACTAACAAAACAGGATCATACATGTAAAGACAATAACAAAAAAGAGAAGAAGCTGTACCAACTCTTAAAGTTAATCTCGTGAACGAAAAGTCTATTATCTTATTATCTTACTGCTTTCTTTGCTTCTTTGGCGGCATAGCAATTGGTGGAGTTAGAGCGTTTCCGTGGCCTTTCTTCGCCGCTGACGAGTGTTGATTCATAAATTCCATTGCACCGCACTGAACAGCAAGCAAAGTAGCTAACGCCTCAGTTTGCGCATTAGTTAATGGTCCAATTCTGCCCCCTACACGAGTACGCAAAATATCATTGACAAGGGGATCGGTATCTTCTAGCGGAGGACACTCAAGACTTATCCGAACACGAATCTGCACAGGAAACGGCGATGAAGTAGCCTTAGGATTCTTCGAGAATGCTCTTGGATCAATGTTCATTGTTGCCGGTGTCACTGCCTCAAATATCCCAAAGAGCAAGCGGTCGGTTACATTAAACAAAAATATGGACGAACCCGGCTTTATTTCCGATGCAACATGCCTCATATGAGCTGGTAGACCAAATATACCTCTCCCGAGGCATTCATCCATTGTTTCAGAATTGCATCCGAAAATAAACCCAGGCCCAGGCATGACTGGCCATGAGGTTTCATTTGATGGTGGACATCGGAAATCGATGAGGACTTCTTCATCCTTCGGTGGTTCTTTTTCACCGGTACACGATTCGTACAGAGTAACAATTGGAGAGTTCCACAAAGCTTTCATTACTGCTTCTCCAGTTTGGCAAGTCATATCTTCGCATAATTGTGTCTGCGCAGTAGGCAGAAGCAAATTTGGCGCAGCTTTGATAGCGGTTGAGACTGGCAGCTCGGTAGTTCTATACCATTCACATTTGAACCTATAGCAAAAACTATCACGCTCACCTTCCAAATCCATTGTTTCTTGATATGTCGCCATCGAAATCATCAGCGCTGCTCCCTGGATATGATCAGAATCACTGACATGAAAGAAAACCATGACTTGCTTTCCCCCGTGAAAAGCTGAGTTCATTTTCTCCGCATGCTTTCTTTGGACATACCATTCCTTCCGAGCAGTACTAAATGCAAGATCCTTTTGTGTCGCTGCTCGACAAATAAAGAACGACGCATTTTCAGGTTCAAGAATTGGAGTTGGTTTACCATCTTCAGCTCCAACACTTCCACCGCGGTAATAATCAACTGTCGTACTCTCTTGATTACCAAACATATTGTCGGTAAGTTCCCCTCCTTCCTCGTCCCCTCCAGGGCCGCCAGCTTCGCCTTTCTTCGGAAACTTTTTCAATTCATGCTCTCCGTGAGCAAAGTGACAGCCATCTCCAAAAGGACATTCTCCTTGGAGAAAGTGCTTACACAGACTAATCTTGAAAAACTCATTCGGTTTAGGCGCTGGTCTTCTCGGTGTGATACCATCTTTGCCCGCCTGCATTTGACTCAACCCCAAGGTAAAATCAGCAACAACCGGAAGGTCAATTCTGTCTCTTCGTACATGCTTGTATCTACAAAAAGGTCCATGAATGCAAAATCCCTGACTGTAGAAAACGCACTCCAACCGGTCTGCCTCACTGATGTGTCGAAATGGACAATCCCTAATCTTACATTTGTCTCCATGTCGACATAGCGGCATCTTGGACAAATCGTATTGATGAAGGAACTCACACGCCGCTCCTTTCATACATAGGTCGCGAAGCCAATGGCGACACACGACTGTACGGAGACGGGGATCGTTCTTCGCAGATGTGACTTGAGGCTCAGCCTCATCACCTGTTGCGAATACAGACCCCGCCTTTCGGTAGGGTAAAGGATCAACAGTATCCGGGATACCATGAGTCAAAGCATAGTCTTCGAAATCGAATTCTACTTCATCAATGGAGGTGGGAATAGTTTGATTCATGTTTTGCTTTTGATTGCAATACTTGGCTCGCTGCTCCAATCAATTGTACGGTAAGTTCTTGGGTAGGCCGGTACCGTACAATACCGAATGGATATATTGAATGTTATATATGTTGCGTCTTGTGCACACAGTCAACATATGAATATGATACAACAACAGCACTTTGGTGGCTATCTAGTTGTGGCTTTTGTGGCTTGTGGATTGGATACAATAACCTGCTGTACAAATTTGAAAATGTATGAGAGAGATATTTACATCACAATACCCAGATACGCTAGTTTAGCTAAAAGAAGGCTGATCACTGCTCGTTATTTGTTATTTTCAGGTTATTTTTAGAGATTTTCATGAATGACTATGACATCAGATACGACTCATGCCTCGTTTTTGGGAATGCTATCAGCAGGACATGACCCTCTACACAAAATAAATGAAAAAAGCCAGTTTCACTTCCAGGGCACCAGAAGCCTATGTGCGGTTTTGCTATTACGTTCGGTCGGGTTCTCGACGCGGATATTTCATCATTGTTTTTCTAACAATTCTCAAAGCCTTCCAGTTTTTTTTCTACCAGCACCAACAAATCTTTCATTGCATTCGAAACGAATCAATCTACAACAAGTATGAAGCTCTACGCATCACCACTGATCAGTGCATGCGTAATTGCGACAAACACTGCTGCTGCCAAACTCGCGGAGAAAGATATCGAGACTATTCATCTCCAGCAAATAGGACGGGAGAACCTCATATCCCAAAATAAAAATATGCTGACTTTGACCAGAGAGAGCAGGCGAGAGGCGAACGCTGCCACTTACCATGATTTTGAGCGGCGAAGAAGATTCTGCGAGTACGATCTTTCTACGAACTCCCGTGCTTGTTTTGACATCCCAGGTTCAGACAACCAGTAGAAATGCTATTGTAAAGGAAGATATCCACGCTTCGATTAGGTGTACCAGGTATATTATAATGTAAACTACACGTGTAGTTCGATATTTTGGCAGTCAATTTATTATTAAATACATATTAGAACTCAATTTAAATTCGAGAACATTTTATTATCGAGCGGTTTGTCCTGATGGCTTGTAGTTGTGCCTTGTGCTCTTTGATATCAGATATCAACGCACTACCCTTGTGGTGCTGGTTACTATTACTGCAGCGCGTGACAACAAACATGATATTATATTAGCATACATCCTCATCATCGAGGCTTGGTAATTGGATGAATGATAAGTCCAAAGAAAACATTGAACAAAATATGAGTTCTGACCACACAGATACCAATACTCGTACATCAATAAATTGAATGTCGGGTTGGCGAGTTCTGCTGGGGTGTTCCCAAATGAAAATAAGATTTCTTGCAGTTTGAAGTTGTACAAAGTACATGCTACACCTACACATAGTATCACCTTTGGACTTACTTCTATAATATTCCAGTAAGAACGATCTTTTCATGCGCAAGCTTGAATCCTTGTGACTACGAAATGTTCATGATCCTACTATTATCCTCATGTACACAACCTTTCAAGTCATTCAAATTCAAAGAAACATGTTTTAGTGACTGATTGTTGTATTGCCATGCCGCCAATCTACGAAGTACTTTTCTATGGCATTAAAAAAAGACAGAGAAGTGGTTGACCTTTTAGTTGCGCAGCATATTCATATTGGAAGAACACGTTTGCAAAACGTGTTACAATTTCCACATTTGGATTCTTTTTGCTCATTTTTCTATGGTGATCTCATGTTGAATTTGTATATCATTGGGAAGATACATACGGTCTTCGTTCCGGTAGATGTTGTGTATGATACCAGCAGGCGAGGTATCATCCATTCTAAAAGGAAATGGGCGATATGCATCTTTTCGCTGACTATTCTTGTAAATTCCGATGTTCCATAGTGTTCTACGATCGTCGAAAGCTATGGCTCATGAATGAGTGCAACCCATGTTGTTTTAGTATTTATGCATTTTTGGTGATACAATCAATAAACGAGACTTTTCAAGATTGAAAATATATGAAATACGCACCCGTGACCAAATTTTTGCTGATAGCATTGCATTCCTTGCCTTACAAGCACATGCACAATCCTCATATTCACAATCCTCTATCACTCATCAACTTGGACATTTTCAGCACATCAACGTTGCCACCGCACAAGACGATTCCAACTTTGCTGATACCATCTTCTAAACGATACTTTGTTTGAAACTCTTGACCTAATGCGACCGCAACACCAACTCCCGCGCTCGGTTCAATGCATATTTTTAGTCGTTCCCAAATCAGTTTCGTCGCGCGTAGAATATCTTCCTCACTGACAGTAATAATTTCATCGACAAGGTCTCTTATTATCGGCCATGTATTTGGACCCAGGGTTGTTTTGAGCCCATCAGCCACACTATTCAATTTATTATCAGGATCATGTTTTAGTAAAACGCCAGCTTCTTTGCTTCGTTTTGCGTCGTCCATTTCCATCGGCTCTGCTAAGATGATCTACAATGAATTCATGCGATAAGATGGTCATCCGAATGATATAGCACCCTGCGTGCAGTCGTTTGCGTCAAATTTACACTGCGCACGTACCTTCACATGATTACCCAACAAACCCCTCAACGCCACAGCATTCCCAGCAGCTAAGCCTCCCCCGCCGACCGGAATAATCACTGCATCCAAATCACCACCCACAAACCCAACCATCTCTCTCACCTGTTCTATAAACTCCAAACAAACCGTTCCTTGCCCAGCAATCACCCGTTTGTCCTCGGAAGGATGAATGAAGTGAGCCCCCTTTTGATTGACAATATTATCAGCCATTATTTCTCGCGCCTCGTTGGTACTTTCAACAAACACAATGTTTCCTCCGAATCCTTTGACACCATTCACCTTGATCAGAGGCGCATTCTCCGGCATGACAATAGTAGCTTCCACCTTTCGTTCTGTCTTTTCCGATGCTAACCGAGCAGCGAGTGCAACTGCTGCTGCATGATTTCCAGAAGAATGAGTGACAACGTGGACGACTGGTGGTTTACTACCATGATTTCCTGATTGCGGTGCACTATCTTCCATCAAGGATAGGACAGCATTGAGTGCTCCTCGAAATTTGAAGGATCCAGTTCGTTGCAGTGCCTCTACTTTGAAGAAGAGTCGTCGGTTATTCGACATTTGGTCGAGACTAGAGCATGTCATGACCTGTGTTCTTCGTGCGATATCTTTGATTTTTGTGGATGCATCGAGGATATCCTGAAAGACAACGCAGTGATCATCATTGGAATTTTGTCCGTTGCTTCTATTCATTGGGTGAATAGTTTTGAACGGGAAAGATAATATAATGCTTTGGTAGCAAGCTAGTTGTTGATACTACAATACAAGAAAGTTTCAAAGAAGTTTGTGTCGTCGTTCGTTGTTCGTTGTGTGTTTTTTGGATCTTGAAAGTTTGAGGAAAAACCCGTTGGTTTGAATAAGTAACGTCTTTTTAGATGAAAACGTTTTATTATTAATAACGGCCAGTTAACGGACCGGAAGAATAATGTCTCGGCAAGGTCGCGGGAACATCTCAAATCTCAAATCCCAAATCCCAAACTGACGCACGACGGAGTTCAGAAAAAACGAAAAAACACCTCATCCATCATCAATCTCACCTCTCTAGCTCGCTAGCTCTCGCATCCATCAAAAGAAGAATGTACATTGTTCAGCGTAGTGCACTACACGAACAAGGTTAACAATTCTGCGAGCTACCCGGTACATTTATTTCCATTGTCTTTCGGATGCAAAACAATACCTTCAAACTCATGATAGCCGCATACGCGGCCAATCTTTGCAGGACTGCAGTGGCCTTCACTCCTCACTCTCTCCGCA
>Ga0115005_10004288_pt1 | contig 11350 bp, 9 predicted proteins | sample ArcOceMetagenome_FD_87163 | JGI IMG/M metagenome (GOLD analysis project Ga0115005, IMG submission 87163) | Marine eukaryotic phytoplankton communities from Arctic Ocean - Arctic Ocean - Greenland ARC118M Metagenome | ecosystem: Environmental > Aquatic > Marine > Oceanic | place: Arctic Ocean...
GAGGCATTTCATTATTCATCGTTCCTAAGGTAAATATTGACAGTGATGGTCAGTTAATAGACAGAAACTCTGTAAATTGTGGCTCAATAGAACACAAGATGGGCATTCGTGCTTCAGCCACCTCGGTGTTAAATTTTGATGGCGCTACTGGTTACCTAATAGGCAAAGAGAACGAAGGTTTACAAGCCATGTTCACCTTTATGAATACCGCTAGAATTGGCACTGCGCTGCAGGGTATTTGTCATGCTGAAGCTTCATTTCAGGGCTCACTTGCTTACGCCAAAGATCGCCAATCTATGCGTGCTCTTTCAGGTAAGAAACAACCTGACTCCGTTGCCGATGCCATTATCTGGCACCCCGACGTTCGTAAGATGCTATTAACTCAACGGGCCATTGCAGAAGGTGGTCGAGCGATGATTTTTCATGCTGCAAAAATTGCTGACAAAATGTTTAATGCCACCGTTGCTGGCGATACAAAAAAACAGCAAGCTTATGATGATGAGTTAGGATTTTATACACCCATCCTCAAAGGGTTTATCACTGAATTAGGATTAGAGTCTGCAAACTTAGGTATACAAGTGTTTGGCGGTCATGGCTATATTCATGAACATGGAATGGAACAAATTGCTCGTGACGCTAGGATAGCCACGCTCTATGAGGGCACAACTGGTATACAAAGCTTAGATTTATTAGGCCGTAAAGTGCTGATGTCAAACAAAGGACAATCCATTCGTGACTTTAGCAAAGTGATTTTCTCATTCGCTAAGCCGCACTTATTTTCACGTGGCCCTGTTGGTAGTATGGCTCGCTCTTTATGCAAACGTGCTGTTGAGTGGAACGTTATGACATTGCGTATTATGCTGGGCGCGGCGAAAGACCGTGAGTTGGTCGGATCCGCTTCTGTTGATTATCTGATGTACTCTGGTTATGTGATGATGGGGTATTTTTGGGCTTTACAAGCTGAAAAATCAGCGGCATTACTTGAAAGTGGTGAGGGCAAAGAATCCAATGAATTTTATACATCAAAAATTCAAACGGCGGAATTTTACTTTGCTCGTTTACTTCCTCGCGCATCGGCTCATAAGAAATCAGCGCTGTCTTCGACAAAATCACTGATGCAAATGGACAATGAGCATTTTAGCTTTCTGTAGAATTCGATTTTATTATTTACAAATCGATTAAGATCCTATGAATTATAGGATGAGGGATTGAGACATTTCAGCCAAGTCATTCAAATTTCGTGGCTGATGTGTCTGGCTCAATTAACATGAATCCCATCGTTACTGTTTGACGATATTTACAATGGGTGTCCATATAAATTCTTTAATGAGTGTCCATATAGATTCTCATGTAAATTCTTTGCCAGAGTAACCACTAGTTATGGCGAAACAATATTAAAGTTACCTTTTGGCTTATCCAAAAAGCTAAAGAAACTTATCAAGTCTAACTTACTTCCATCAACAGACAAATCATCTCCAAACAGTGTGTCTTTTATGCCCGCTTTACCTGTAATGATATCAACCAACAAAGGTTGGGTTAAATTAAGTGTGGCATTGGCCTGAGCAGTCATGGCTACTTTTTTATGACGTAGCACTGAATTATTAAGCGTTAATAGATAACTTTCATTTAAGTCTGTAAAAACAATTTTAATTGTTATCTTTTTACCCTCAGCTTTCGGACCATTCAAACGCACCGCCATGGAATCAAAGAAATTATCCACAGGTGTTTTTAATAAAACACCTTCCATTATGGCCATGTCTATTCCATTCTCAGGTGCTCCACTGCGCAATTCATAGGCCCCAGTCAGATAAACATCTCGCCAAGGTGCTGATTCAGCTTGATAACCTAGCTGATCATACACTTTCGCTAATAGTCCTTTTGCTGGTGCGTTATTCGGATGAGCAAATACTGCGTGATTGAGTAACTCTGCTAGCCAGCGATAGGTTTGAATACCTTCTTCAACGGATACGTTAGCGGCCTTGTCAAAGGCAGTTTGTGCTTTTTCCACCACGTTTTCGACTCCGCCCATCATTTCCATGTAGCGCTTAGCCGCTTGTGTTTCAGGTAATGGGTCTAACTTTGCAGGGTTTGCGGTATACCAACCTAGATAAGCTTGATAGACCGCTTTGGCATTATGTTTAACCGTGCCGTAGTAACCCTGATTATGAAACGCAGTATTCAAACTTTGAGGTAAAACAACTTCTTCCGCTATTTCATTTGGCGTGTAGCCATTATTAAATAAACGTACGCTTTGATCGTGAATATATTTATAGGTATCACTCTGTTGGGTTAAGAATGTCTGAATGTTGTTTTTGCCCCAAATTGGCCAGTGGTGACTACCGAAATATATCTCACTATCAGCAAATAGGGTTTTGGCTTCTTCAATATAACTACTCCAAAGATTCGCATCTCGGACTTTAGCGCCTCTAAGCGTATACAAGTTATGCATAGTACGAGACAACATTTCAGCACCACAAAACGCTTTATGTTCTGGTAAATAAAACGTCATTTCAGCCGGCGCTTCAGAATCTGGCACATATTGAAACTCAAAAGGCACGCCATCTATATTCAGAGTTGTACCCGTTTCTGCCACTGTTTCAGTGGGAGAAAGCAAAGAAAACCGGCCAAAAGCAGGACTTTTACCTAAACCAGTCCCTACATGACCACGTTCATTGCGAGAAAGAGATCGACCATACATATACGAAGCCCTGCGGCCCATTGCTATACCAGCAATAATATTTTCACTGGTGGCCTCTTGCATGAATCCTTTTGGGGCAATAATGCGCAGTTTTTTATGTTCAGCTTCGCTCATATTAGCAAGAATACCTTCGATTCCACCAAAGTGATCTATGTGGCTATGAGTATAGATAACCGCAACGATGGGTTTTTCACCAAGATGTTTTTGTGCAAAATTAAGGGCTTTATCAGCGGTTTCTTTGGCTGTTAGTGGGTCAACTAGGATCCAGCCGCTATCACCTTCAATAATAGTCATATTGGCTAGGTCATAACCACGTAATTGATAAATACCCTCACTTACCTTAAACAAACCATGAATATTATTAAGTGATGCTTGGCGCCACAAACTTGGATTGACACTACTGGGTGCTGCACCATCGTTACCTTTAAAATCCACAAAGTCATAAGACGGCATATCCCAAATAATGTTTCCGTCATTGTCTGTGGTGATGAGGCTTTTATCTTGAGCAATTAACCCTTTTTTGGCATCTTCAAAATCATCAATATTACTAAAAGGCCGTTTATCTAACACTGCTTGGTTTGCTTTAATGGTTACAGCAGTAGGAGCCGTATGTCCATTGGCATCACTGCCTGCTTCGTGTTGTAACGTGTTATCGCAGGCACTAAGGCTAAGCAACAAAAAAAGTGCGAATAAATAATTTGGGCGCATGAGTTGTCTCTGATTATCAATGTTAATGATGACTGAACGATGTTGTATGTTTCATAAAAACTGCAGGTAGGTTCGTTGAAAAGTAAACACTATCTATTTTCTAATGTAAATGACAGGTACACACCATAAAACTGGTGCATTATTTACAATGGTGTCTTTGTAAATTTGTAAATGTTTTTAGATTTGAAAAGATGGATTTAGTTTATCAGCAATATCTTTTTATCGTTTTGAGCCCTAAACACCTCGCCTATTTTAACTGCATCAGTATTAGTCATAATTTCACGACCAACATCTGCTGAAACAGAGACTATTAAGCCGCCGTTTGTTTGAGGATCTAGTAAACATTTAATCACCGCGAGATCCACATTATTGGTATCACATAGATCCAGCATCGGCATTAATTGTGGCATTAATGTGGATTCAATACCTTGGCGACTTAATTCGAGTGCACCACTAATTAGTGGAACATTACCCGTTGCGATTTTTACGCAATATTGTGTTCCATTAACCATTTCTAGAAGATGTCCAATAAGACCAAAGCCGGTTACATCGGTTGCAGCGTGTATTTTTTTATTTTTTAGGGTCAAAAAAAATGTTCGATTTGATTGCAGTAAATTTCTCCAGAGTGCTTCAATACTTTGACTGGTTGCTACGCTCTGGGTATCCGCCGCAAGTATGATGCCAGAGCCCAATGGTTTATTTAAAAGTATCCAATCCCCCTCTTGAATAGCGTTCTTTTGCCAATGTAGGTTACCTGCTCCATTTACTACTAACGCTATGTGCGTCTCAATGCCTTCGGTGCTATGTCCTCCAACTAGTGTAGTTTCATGATGAAGCAAGGTTTCAGTGACTCCCTGCATTAATCGTTTAAAGTCTCGCTTGGTCAACCGCGGATGTTCAAACTTTAAGTTTGCCCAGACCTGGGCGCTGGTGGGTTGCAAACCCATGGCGTATAAGTCGTTAACCGCGTGATGTGTTGTTGCGATACCCAATTTATAATAATCGTCAGTAAAAGCGCGAAAACCATCGATGCTTTGTAATAATGAAGTGTTGTTAATGACTGCAGCAACAGGCGCATCTTCAGCTTGTGATAAATCAGTATCAAAGTTCTTATTTGGAAAGATACTGAGTTCTTTGAGTGTATCTCTCAGGAGTTCTGGGCCAATTTTACTGCCGCACCCTGCGCAATGCATAGGTTCGTTATCCATTGCAGGCATAGTGGCTAAATTTTTAGAAAACAAGGCCATAAACTTTTGGTCAATTTGATTTTTCCATCGCCAAACCCAGTCGCCTTTTAAGCTTAACCAGCCCCTTTGGCCCACTGCAGTCTTGCCACCTAGTGAAATCAGCGACAAAAAATCAGATTGAAGTGACACCGGCGTCATTGCTTGTTGGCTAAATGCCGCACGCAGATTTTTAGCTAAAAAGGGTGCTGAACGCACTGCGTAGACACCTGCTTTAGGCCGAGGTGAGTTAATCATTGTCGCCACGTCACCACAGGCAAAAACATCATTGTGCGAAGTGCTTTGTAGGAACTTATTCACAGCGATAAAACCACTTTCATCAGTATCAAGTCCGGCAAGGGTAGGCCATATCGGCGCAGTTGCAGGAGTGCACCAAATAGACTGGTTAATGCTCAGCGTGTCGCCTGTGTCGGATTCAATCGAATTTTTAGTGACCCGTGAAACTCGAAACCCAGTCACTAATTCGATGTCATACTGCTTGAGTGCAATAGCCACCTGCTTTTGAACACTTTTGTGAGAATCCGGTAATAATGTATCGCTAGATTGCACCAATGACAGCTTTAAAATATCGCCTGTCTGCTTAAACCGATAAGCAATCGCAAGTACCATTTCAATACCTGCTGCACCGCCGCCAATTACCGCCCAGTGGGCAGGGCTATTTGCGTTACTATTTGCTTTACTCTGTGCGTTTTTTTTGGCAAGTAGTTTTCGCCACGCAGCAGTGAGTTGGCTTACAGGTTTTACTCCAACAGCAAATTCACGGGCACCCGCAACTTTGACGTTGGGGGTTGAACCAGTATTGATTGATACTTTGTCGTAATCGATACTGGCTTGGTTTTCTAGTTGAATTGTTTTATTGGCTACATCAAGACCATTGACGCGACCGTGTATTAATCGAACCTGAGCCGCTTTACACAGTTTATTTAAGTCTAAATGGGTCTCTTCTTCAGTGTAATGCCCAGCAATATAACCTGGCAACATGCCTGAATAAGGCGTTAATAGCGTATCGGTAATTAGCGTTAAGCGAACATTTTTTATTGGTTTCATAGCCAACATTCTCAGCACTAAGGAATGCGAATGTCCACCGCCGATAAAAACTAAGTCATGTTCATGCATGGTGATGTTGTCTAATAAAAGTGTGGGTAATCGTTTTATAGCCTAACCAAATTGTGCAGGTGAAAATGAGAATACGATTAAACAACATTATTGTGCGGCTAGCCACTGAATAACCTCCTCATGGGATCCTTTGAAAATAGTTTTTTCGTTCTTTTGCTGGTACTGATATTCGTATGTTGGGTCGTAATATTCAGTTAGCAGTACATTAATGATGTCGTCAAAACCAAACCATAGGTTTTGGCTTTTTAATGCGCCAATGGCTGAATCGAGTGTGGTATTTATCAACGTGAACCGAGCCCCGCCTAAGCGCTTTTTAATGCGCAAGACTGCATTTCGAATAAACGCTTCCAGTAAATCGTGGGACGTGTCGGGGTGAATTTTTTGATAATGTTCGAAAGTATTCATAAAGTAGTCTCGTCGAATGCGAGCAATACGTTCTTCAAAAGGAGCTTCGAGTAAAATGTTACTGGCGCTCTTAGTCGCCGTTAAATACTCTGGGAATATTACCACGCGGCCAATCAAGCGTGATTCATCTTCAATCAGTACCGGGGAATCATTCACATTAATGCGTTTTAACCATGCCACCGACCAAGCATTTTCGAAACTAATTTGCGCAGGCTGGGCTACAAATGTTTTACCAAAGGCGCTGCCTCTGTGATTGGCTAAACCTTCTAGGTCAATTGAGTGGGGCCATTCGTTGATGACTTCTGTTTTACCGCTACCCGTTTTACCTGACAAAACAAGGAAATTGCCTTCTTTGGCTCTTTGGTGCAATTGCCCAAGCAGATAAGTACGCATCGCTTTATAGCCACCTTCCACATAGGGACGGTCAATGCCTATATCATTGAGCCATTGCTGAGTAATACGAGACCGTAAACCGCCTCTAAAGCAATAAAAAATTCCATCGTGGTGTAAGTTAGTAAAATTTTGCCATTGTTGTAAACGTTGTACTTTTACATCACCAAAAACTAATTGATGGCCTAGCTCAACTGCAGCATCTGAACCGTGTTTTTTATAACAGGTTCCAACTGCTTCGCGCTCGTTATCATTCATCAATGGAGCATTGATGCTGCTGGGAAAAGCCCCTTTATTGAATTCGATGGGCGCACGTACGTCTATCATCGGTGTATCGGATAAAAACAGCTGTTTGAAGTCTGTGATAGGTTGCAAAGTGTGAACTCAGATGATGTGAAAGCGTATTATGGCGCGCTACGGCCTAGGTTGAAAAGTAAACATTATCTTTTTTCTAATCTAAGTGACAGACACTCGTCTCCATTCTTGGTCAGTATTGACAATGGACGTCCATGAAAAAAGCCTAATCCAGTTCAATCGATTTGACTAAAATCGAACTCAATGTGCTACCTGCGTTGCGGTGCGTTGAAATTCGCATGTAGTAATCAGATTTCATCCAAGTAAATGCAGCTTCTTTCGATGGGAACTCAATAATTACCGAACGGGTAGCTTCCCATTCACCAGCAAGGACAATCGGTTCTTCATCAACACTTAAAACTTTACCATTGAATTTGGCGAACACCTCGTCAAATTGGTCATCATATTTATCATATTCAGCTCGGTTATGAATGGTCAGTCTAGAAACAATGTATACAGCCATGTTTTGCCAATAGGTAAGAAAATAATGATTAAGCATAACACAGCGAACACCATTTTTTGTTCGTACCCCGTCAAAATTTTGAATCGAGTGAGGCCGGATTTTCACGTGGGATTTTGATTATATTCGTTTGAATTAGCTGGTGGAACGTTAGGCTGCGGATGCAGGTAGGCTGATAGTAAAAAACATTATCTATTTTCCGATAAAACTGACAGGCACACATCGTAATGCTGGGCAATATTGGCAAAGGATGTCTTCGCAAATAATTCCATGTAAATCAACATGATTATTCTGAATGAATGATCATGCCTATCTTCAATGCTGCGCCATCAAGACATTTGATAGACTGCCCTTTGACTTTGGGAGGGCGAGTCTTCACAGACCTTCAATTATTAGCCACGCTGCCAAACACAGCGAGCTAACACAACGGAAACGCTAAGATGACACAAGCCATATTTGATACACAGATAGAAGAACATGACGGCATAGTAAATGGCCCTTTTCGTCTACCATTACAAATGTTGGCCGAACAGGAATACGATGGTCATTTGTCGATCCATGATGACGAGCAAGCACAGCAACTTGGCTTTAGCGGGGCGCCGATAGAAGGCCCAACTCACTTCTCACAGTTTGACCCGCTGATGAATCATATATGGGGCGACAGATGGTTTGAATCTGGCTGCATTAGTTCACATTTCAAAAATGTTGTTATCGAAGGTGATGCAGTTCAAGCTTTTGTGTCATTACCAAAAGAAGGAGAAACCATAACCCGTGTCTGGGCCGTTAAAAAAACGGGTGAATTAGTGTTGGAAGGTAGTGCGTCATTGGGGCCAAATCATCCCCAAACTGAATTGGAAAAACTCATGAGCTCTCGTCCAACACCGGAAAAACTGGTCATTCTTGAGCATATGAAAATTGGCGATAAGTCCACAAGCACAGAAAAGGTCCACATGAAGATGGATCAGCATATGGGTAATTCTTACCCATTCACACTTGGTCAAAAGTTGCAGAAAATTACTGAGAATTGTGTTTGGTACCAAGCTGAAGGTGCAGATAATTCACCATGGGGAAAGCCCATTATTCCTATTGAAATGGTTAACCCTTTTGTCGGCTCAACGCCAACTGAACTAAAAGAAGCAAAAGGACCCGCTATTGGTTTATTTGCTGATCTTGAAATTAAAATGATCAAAGGTCCTTTATTTGTTGGACAAGATTATGTGTTTGAACGGGAAGTAGTCGGCTTAGGCGAAAGTAAACGCACAGAATCTGTTTGGATGAAAACCTATATCAAAGACGTGGAAACAGGTGAACTTCTCGCCACTACTTTACTCAATTCAGCAATATTGAAGCAGTCTTATGCCAAATATGAAGAAGAAGCCAAACGTTTAGGTAAAGAACTGTAATACCAACCCACCAAAATTAATATGTGGGGCAAAGCCGAAGTTTGTTGTTTGCTGGCTTTGCTTCTTTTTTTGATTATTTTGTTCTGACCCTGATAAATTAATAACCTTTACCGACAAAATCAGCTAACAACATCAGCTGCAGTGGACTCAATAAATAATGTCGTTAATCTAAAGTCTTTTAGAACGAATTGTCTTGGTTCCTCGTCCATTGTCGAACTAGACTACAGTTATTGAGTTTATGGTATGGCTATAAAGCTGTTCAATAGGACAAACCGTGATCAATAAAAAGTATCTATGCTTGGCACCTGGAGAGTGGGAAAAACCAGCCTAGTCAAACAATTCACTACACGTATTTACGATGAGAAGTATCTATCCACCTTAGGAGTAAAGGTAGATAAGAAAGTGATGGCTATTAATGAACAGACTCTAACCATGATGTTATGAGACACTGCCGGGGCAGAAGAACACTTCAGTATTTCACTGCATTATATAAAAGGTTCGGCTGGCTACTTATTGGTTATTGATGGCACTCGGAGCGAGTCCTTAAACGTTGCCTTAGAAATCATCAGTAATATTAATGATAACATTGGCACCATTCCTTTTGTGGTGGCCGTTAACAAATGTGACCTACCTTGGGAATTAAGTGACAGCACAATTGAAAATGCCCTTTCAGTACACAATTGTAAGTGGTTCAAAACCAGCGCTAAGACTGGTGAAAATGTAGATGAAGCATTCACGCCACTTGGTGCCTTATTGTTGATAAAAAAGTCACAGTAAACAAGAGCCTCTGGCCGATATTTGCTTTACAAATCAATCACTGTTTCAGCCTTTGCCAAGACAAATTCTAACCCACTTTGTTTACTGCGCCGCGCCAGTGTTTCATCAATCCAATTTCGTTCTGCCCAAGTTCTATTAGGATCATGATGGCCGATGTGGGTCTGCTTTATTTTGCAATGCTCAGCCATTTCCATCACGTCTTCGATGCAGCTATGGCCCCAATCTAGTCTAGACACGCCAAATGGAGAACCGATACCTTGGTGGCCATCGTATTCTATTTTTAAAAATTGCCCGTCCCTGTACAACAAATCGGCATTCATTGACTGCTCTACTAGGCGCTGTTCGGCCTCAAGACTCGCTAATTGTAGAGGTGCTTTAGGATCATCGCCACGCCTTAGTTCATGGTCAGTACAATATACAAACACTTTTTTATTGTGTTCGATTCGATAGGCAAGGCAAGGATCAGGATGAAATACTTCAAAGGGCTGAATAATGGTTTTACCAATCACAATAGGTTCATAGATATTGTGGTATTTCCCAACAATTGGGTCACTCTCTTGTGGGGGGGGATTGAAGATACAATCCCGAATTTCGGTTGAGTCAAACTTAGCAGGCATCAACTCATAATTTAGCGGGGTTTGATTACCCTTCAAATCCATGTCTATCTGATGAGAAAAAATACCAAGATTGTTATCCAGCGATCTTAAATAAGAGTGATTAGCATATATATGCACATTATTACGGGGATCAAAACAAATAGCGGCCTGATCAAAACCTTCAGTATGATCAAAATGTGCGTGGCTACCAAAGATGTACAAATCCCGCTCTTCATCATCAGCCCATTTTTCCTGGATGTCGTTAGCGCATATGCGAAAACCGCTACCACAATCGAAAACAATGTCGTAACCGTCTGACGTTTCAATCCGAAAACAGCTGGTCCAGCCCCCGTATACTCGTTGCTCTTCTAAATCAAATTGTTCACGGTAGCGCATTAGGGTGTTGCGATTCAAAGGCCCTTGCAAGATATCTTCAATAGATTGGTTTAACTTGCCGTCAGTACCCGCTTTTTTTTGCAAGCTACCAAATATCTGTTCCATCAACTTTATATCAGAATGCAAACGAAATTCTTCACGTTCCGCTTTTGCAGGAAATATTGAACCACTGCCTTGCACACCATAAAAATGGATACGCATATTGTCAAATGAACCCAGCATTTTATCTCCTTTTTTACTCTCTAGTTATGTTTTCAAGGATGACTTATTATTCAGTTCTAGATGTAACACCAAACAGTATTGATTATGTAGACGCTCGTGTAACAGATCATGTAGCTTCAGCTAGTAAATATGTTTTAACCTTACCTCTACCTTTGAGCTCAATTTCACCACGATAGTCACAGTTGAATTGATGCTTTATTAATTCATAAGTTGATTCAGATATTTGAATACTATTTTCAATGCCATGGGACTCCATACGGGAGGCGACATTAACAGCATCTCCCCATAAATCGTATATGAATCTTTTTTTACCAATCACCCCAGCCGTTACTTGACCAGAATTAATTCCAATTCTAATTGAAATGTTTGGATATTTTGAAATGATCTTTTTAAACTTTTGAGCTAAATGCGCTATTGCCTCAGCATGATCTTTTCTAGATTCTGGGACACCTGCTGCGGCCATATAGGCATCTCCGATGGTTTTAATCTTCTCAAGCCCTAGACTCATAGTGGCATCATCAAATTCTCCAAAAACTTTATTCAACATATTTACCACGTCCCTTGGCGGCATATCTTTTGAC
>Ga0115005_10004290_pt1 | contig 11348 bp, 11 predicted proteins | sample ArcOceMetagenome_FD_87163 | JGI IMG/M metagenome (GOLD analysis project Ga0115005, IMG submission 87163) | Marine eukaryotic phytoplankton communities from Arctic Ocean - Arctic Ocean - Greenland ARC118M Metagenome | ecosystem: Environmental > Aquatic > Marine > Oceanic | place: Arctic Ocean...
CCAAAAACAGGAGAAAAGCAATTGTAAAAGCTCACCCGGAAATCAAGAAACTATTTGGCCCAGACCACCAAACGAAATACAAAGTCTTCGTCGCCCTCCTCCTCCAGATCCTCTCCCTCCACCTCCTCCAAGGAGCATCATGGTACACCTGGCTATTCTGCTGCTACACCCTCTCCGGAACCATCAACCACGGCCTAACTCTCGCCATGCACGAGGCCAGTCACGGCCTCGCCGCCAAGGGACCCACCCTCAACAAAATCTATGGCATCTTTGCTAATTTGGCTATGGGCATTCCGGCAGCTATCTCCTTCAAGAGGTATCACATGGAACATCATCGTTTCCAAGGGGAGGATGTCATGGACGTGGACATTCCTTGTGATCTAGAAGGATGGTTCTTTTGCTCCACCCCCCGCAAGTTCCTGTGGGCGCTCTTGCAGCCCTTATTCTACTCCCTCAGGCCCATGTTTGTCAACCCCAAGCAACCGACCAAGTGGGAATTCATCAATTATGCAGCCACCGTTGCATTCGATTCTGCGATTTATTACGTGTTTGGTCTTTCGGGTCTAGCCTACCTCGTCGGCGGGACATTGCTCGGTATGGGAATCCATCCCGTCGCGGGACATTTCATCTCGGAGCATTATGTCATGCACAAGGATCAGGAGACGTACAGTTACTACGGTCCCTTGAATTGGTTCACCTGTCACGTGGGGTATCATAATGAACATCATGATTTCCCCTTTGTGACGGGAAAGAATTTAATTAAAATCAGGGCGATTGCTCCAGAGTTTTATGATGATATACCACATTATCATTCTTGGGCCAAGGTTATTTATGATTATATTGTGGATGATAAGATTAGTCCTTATTCGAGGGTAAAGAGGGTTACGTTGAAGAATGAGGAGATTGAGGCAATTAGTGCCCGTGGAGGTTTGGTCAAGTGATTTCGATTTGTTTCGTTTCATTCTTTTGTCGTTATCAATCGTCGTCTACTACAGTAAAGTTTAGATTATTTGTGAGACAGTTTAAAAAGGGTATTTTTTTAGTTTATGATATACCGGTACGCGTACGGCGTAGTCTACCTCGATTCTTCTCAAAAATAAGTTTGGTTTGTGTTTATAAAGGTTATTCTTCGGTGCGTACTGTAGAGACTTACGCTGATTCTTTGTTAACATACAGTAGCTTAGGATAATGTATGAATCACATTGGAAGTGTGTTGACACATAAAAGATCCTCAGTATGTAGCACTCGTTTGGAAAGTGTAATGAAATTCTACATATCTAGGAGAATGATGAAAAGATGATGGATTCTTAATAACATCGGCTACGTGTAGTGAGGTTGCACAAGACCCGATATTTTTGCGATTTCGAGATTGAAAAATGTAAAATTCAAACCTATTTCTTACTTTACATGAGCATTTAACTCAAACAGGCCGTCGAGAGTAACTTCGAACAGAACTAAAACTGATATACCTCCATGCACATTCACTAACAACCCCCCACTGTTTCGTACACACAGTGCCAATTGTGCTCCATTCTACATACAAATTGAGAAAAAGAAGAAACCGCACCAGAGACTCCGCAAAAACTTAGCAGCAGCTCCTCTGTTGCTCATCCCTCTGGGAAGTAATAGGGAAAGCCTCTGTATCTGGCCGAGGCGGATTCTTTGGCAATTTCCTTGCAATCTCCACAAAAAGAGACTTTACATTTGTTCCGTCCTTTGCACTCGTCACCACATGCAAAATACCATGTTCCTCGGCATAATTCTCCGCCTCCTCTAGACTCACTTGCCTCCTATGTTCCAAATCCGCTTTATTGCCAGCCAGCGCAATGATGACATTAGGATCACCGCGCCTTTGAAGTTCTTTGACCCATGATTTGGCTCCGGTGAAGGATTCGGGGTCTGTAATGTCGTACACAATAATGGCGGCGGCTGCTCCGCGGTAGTACATTGGGGCCAAGGAGCGGTATCTTTCTTGTCCTGCCGTATCCCAGATTTCGAATTTGACTGTTGCGTCGTCGCACTGGACAGTTTGAGTTAAGAAAGCGGCTGTGTTTTGTTGTTGGGTTGACGGGACGGGAGAAAGATGGGGTTGAGCGTTAGAGAGTATTATTTTTAATCATAAAAGACCACCATGACCATGATTGATTTCCTGTCAAGAAAAGTGACACTGTTTGTGGAACAGTATTAGCAATACTGTAGACAACAAACAAGTGCCTGGTTTTTCCCAATTCTAGACACGAGATTATCCTCGAAAAATATTCAACAATACAGGGCTTCTTCCACGCTTGAAAACAGAGGCGGGGCACAGATTCTCATGACACCCGAGTACGATGACTTGTTCTCACTCACCTCCGATTGTCGGTTCCTGAAACTCAAAGAATTCATCTCTCACAAACCGCACAACCAGACAGGATTTACCGACAGCTGCATCTCCGAGGAGGACTAATTTGAAGTGACACACTCTATTGCTCATGCTGTCCATATTTTTGGTTTGTTTGTTTACAGTAGTAGTAGGACTATGGTTGCTTTTGAGAAAGAAAAAGAAAGCGGAGTTCTTTTTTCTGAGTGTGTTCACAGTGTTCTTGTCTCTTCCGGTGGGTCGACGTCGGTCTTACATAAGCTAACGGTTCTTATTTCTCTACAAATTTATTTGAAAATAAAGGGCCTCTCGTACAATTATAAAATGAACACGTGACTCACTCAATCGTGACCTTCGAATAGAACCCCCGCCGCGCTTTCCAAAATTGTGTAAACCTCGATTTTATCTCGCGCCAACAAGCGCTACAGTACAATAATGATGGATTTTTCGAAATTTCAGCGTTTCGCAATGAAACATTGAATTGAACGTGGATCACTCAACACTCAACAGCAAAGCAACAGACACACGACGCTAACACGACTGCTATTCACGCTGGTAATCATTCAACTGTGCACTTCCATCCCGTTCCTCACTTATTGCATACAGTACTACCTTTGCACAAACTTTAAGTTCAATCATGATATCAATGATACTGATCCTGAACCAGAAGGGAGATATAATGATCTCCCGCCAGTATAGGTATGTATGAATGTGCGACTTGACATTGCTGCATTGCTTCATTCACAAGAACATTGACTCATCCATCCATCATAACAATCCCTGTCCTTCATCTCTATTAATTCTACAGAGACGATGTGAGCCGTGCCGCTGCCGATTCTTTTCGTCTACAGGTACGTAAGAAATCATACATTATGACTTTTGATTTGACACATAACATATCTAGCTAGTGCTAGAACTGCGAACTGCCTCTACAGTATTTGCACACACCCACACATGTCTTTGGCGCAATGCAATAGGAATCATCTCACCACGTTACGTTTCCATACAGGTCATTGCGGCTAAAGAAACTGGAACCCAAGCACCAGTCAAGCGCATTGAAAATTGTTCCTTCCTCTACACACGTCATTTGAACATGTACTTTGTAGCACTCACCCGCTCAAACGTCAACCCCGCCCTCGTCTTCGAATACCTCTTTCAAAAAATCCGCATTCTGAAAGCATACCTCGGGGAAGAGTTTGACGAAAACTCTATGCGCAATAACATGACTCTCATTTATGAGCTCATGGACGAAACAATGGACTTTGGATACCCTCAAAATTGCGCTGTGGACGTTTTGAGACTTTACATCAATCTCGGAAGTATTCGTCAGCAGGATGAGCCTGATGCATCGCAGTTGACCAGTCAAATCACCGGAGCGATTGACTGGCGCAGAGAGGGAATTCGTCACAAGAGGAATGAAGTTTATATTGATGTCTTGGAGAGTGTCAATCTTTTAATGTCGAGCACTGGGGATATCTTGAGAAATGAAGTGACAGCGCAGGTGCAGATGAATACAAAGCTCACGGGTATGCCGGAATGTAAATTTGGACTCAATGATAAGCTTGTGATTGAGCAAGAGTCGAATCAGAATCGTAAGCCTGGTGTTGAAATTGATGATTGTACGTTTCACAGATGCGTCCGTCTTGGAAAGTTCGATGCAGATAGGACTATTACGTTCATTCCTCCGGATGGAGAGTTTGAGTTGATGAGATATCGTGTGACAGACAACATTAATTTGCCTTTTAGGATTATCCCAGCTGTGCGCGAAATGCAGGACCAGAATAGGTAAGCACTCCTCTTGTCTTCACTGCACTGCACTGGCACTGTGTTTCAATTGCATTAGATCAATGACTGACTCACAACTTGCTTTCAACAGGGTGTCTATCAACTTGAAGATCATTGCACAATTTGCCCAATCACTTTTCGCCACCCATGTTGTGGTAAAGATCCCCGTGCCTAAAAACACTGCAAAGACCAAAATCAAGACATCGTTTGGCCGTGCGAAATATGAACCGGAACAACAAGCAATTGTGTGGAGAGTGAAGCGCTTCCCAGGAAAATCCGAGTGCATCCTCGGCGCAGATATTGATCTCATGCCCACAGTTAGGAACAAGGCTTGGGCAAGACCACCTATCAATGTAGAGTTTCAGGTGCCTATGTTCACAGCAAGTGGGGTGAATGTGCGTTTCTTGCGCGTCTTTGATAAGTCGGGGTACACTACCAGTAGATGGGTGAGATATATTACAAAGGCAGGAGGTTACCAGGTTCGAATTTAAATTTACTAGGGTTGTTTGCGTGTTTTAATAATATATGTATTTTTGTTACTTTTAATGAACCATTTGTGATTTTCTTCACAGAGCACCAGGAGCCAGGAAAGATAATTCCTAGCTAATTACCAACACCAAAGACACAATAGGCTGCCACGCCCAACGAGATATTAGCAAGAGCTTGGACTGCGTATAATACTTGATGTATGCCTTTTTGTCTGGGAAGTTGAGCTGCGACATGATGCATAAAACATGGAATCTCTCGAGGACACCAGCAACAAACAATTGTGGCTGGATTGCTGTTTCGAACGAAGGAATCCACGTCTATTCACTTGGCGATGATATGATATTTGACCCAATTTCATTGACAGAGGAGATCACTCCAGCAGGGGCAGTCAGTGCGAATCTCTGGACAGCATAGTATAGTATTGCTCTTCTTCTTCTCCACTTGAACGAGTATGCTCTAGTGAGCGAATTACTGGAAGAAACCCCGTATGGTTCCATCACCCATGTAGTGAAAGCAATTGGGTCTGAGCACCTAGAGAGATTAATGCAATTCATTTCAAAATGTATGTTGGATTCACCGCATTTGGAGTTGCACATGGAGTGGTGCTTGGAAATGCTGAAGACGCATGGGTTGTTTGTGGAAAAATAGCGTGGCTGGTGGGTTCATGAGATCATTCCGTGCAGATACACTATGATGAGCTGAGGCGAATTTGTGATAAAAATCGATACGTGTACACTCTTGACTTCATGGGGGAGGATCAGACGCAAATAATTGTAGATAAGAACTAAAGATTATGAAATGTGTAACGTTATGCGAGAACTGCACCACCATTAATATCTGGTACATTATGTTCCTGATCATCTTGAGCAACACGAGTGTCAAATCAACATCCCAATAACACCCCCTTCATTTCCTTGTTCGAAAAAGCTTGCATTGATAAACACAGACGAACCAGCAATCAAGGCTTTCTGCTCAGTGGTACTCTTCTCAGGGAAAGTAACGGCGTACGCTTCAGAGTCAGTGCAGAGTTCAGTCATCATACTCTTGGGCAACTTTAAAATGTTCCCAACGTGAGCTGCGCCGTTATCTGTGTCAATTTGATCGGCAGGGAAAATGTGAAACGGCTCTCTGCAGCACCCCTTACCACAGCAAGGATTCCCCTCAGTAAAGCATTTGACGCACATGCCACCACAGCAGGTGGGCTGATGAACCTTGTAGATATCAACACCATTGGCGTTCTTGATCAACATCCTGGGAACACAGCAGTAGAATTTCTCCTCGACCTTTCCGAGGGTGCGACCATTGGAGCTCATTGTCATTTCCTGGAAGCAGCAGCACTTGCATGGTCCCGCGTTGCACGACATAGGGCGATGCATAGAAAGAACTTCAACCCCAGAACCTTCTTCCTTCACCACCATTGTGAACTCGTGGCATCCACCACAAAAAGGTACGCATACAACAGTTGGATTCCTCAAGAGAGGTAGCAAACTGGACGTTTTTTTAACAGTGATGTTGAACCACTTGAATTCGGTGCGTGCTTCGCACCCAAGCATTTCTTGGAAGCATCCGCGGCGTGTTTGGCGGACAGAAACGGCGTTGGTATCCTCACCAAAGTGTTCTCCTGTATGAGTAAAAAAGCAAGAAGTTGGATGTTTTGAACACTGCATGGGATAACTGGAAAGATTATAAACTTACTAGGCGATCGTTCATTTGATTCGCTTGCATGTTGGGGTCTCTTCTGTTGTCAATGTGTAGATATATAAAAGGTGGGCTTAAAGATTTGAAACTATTGTTTTAGTAGGGCGGTTGAGTGTGTGATTCGCTTGAATCTAAGCTGAAATTGGGTGTTCTTTCCAAAAAAAGGGTTGATAAATGTAAATGCCGTTCCTCTTCCGTGTTACTCCCCCGAATGAAAGCAATGCTGGGGAATAAAGAATGTTCCGAGTACGTGTAGTCGTCAACACATATTTAAATCCATTTTACTCTTAAAAAGTGGGCGCGGAAAAGACCAGTATCCAAGCTCTTTTTCTACCGTATCACGGGTACATAAATGTATCCTTTCTCTTTCTCATTTTCCCGCGGAATGCAATTTGAAATTCGAAAATGCGTTGCGTTGTCGCGCGCTGGCGACTGGCGACGTTTTCGGACGCCGGCCGGTTTAGGTAGGTAGGTACGGTACGGTATGTACCAAGATAGAGTGAGTCGAGTTATGAGTAATGAACTCACTCAGCTGCTAATAGTCGCGCTAGCAACTAGCAGCTATCTTTCCCAAGTCAGAAGTCAGACCGACCAAGACCGACCTGCTAAAAGTATTCATTAGTGCTTCATAGCCGACGTGTACTCGTAGTAAGAAAGTTAATGTTATCAAAGAAAATGTTTCTTCTCAAGCTTGCAATGAGAAAGGCAGTGATATTGGTGTTATTACCTAGTTTGGCAACATCCTTCATGTTCCAGCCTGGCACTCATACTCGTAGTAGCAGGAACACGTTTCAGCAAAAGAAAGGACACAGAAATGAACGTGTAGATTCCCATTGGCGTCTGTACGGTGCAAAGGTTAGTATCAAAAATTGAATTTTGAAATTGTCCAAAATGATGCGGAAAAGTCACAAGATCCATAAGAACACGTACTACGTGTACCGTACATACCGTGGCCTTTGGACGGTAATGAAAATCAAAACGAGGATTGCCTTCTCATTGTTACAATTTTCTTTGGACTGACCGTGTGCACTGATAGCCAGCAGATCAAAAAATAATGTCTTCCGCTCCACCAAAGAAGTTTATCAACGAGCCATCCAAAGCGGTCTCAGACTTCATTTCTGGGCTGCTTCTTCAGTTCCCCAATAAATTGCAAAAACTAGCAAATCATGATGTCGTCCTTTCATCATCAATTAACTATGATAAAGTGAATGTTCTGTCTGGCGGAGGGAGTGGTCATGAGCCGGCGCACGCTGGATACATTGGTGAAGGAATGCTTACCGGTGCAATCATTGGTGGAATTTTCGCGAGCCCGTCTATCGCATCCATTCTTGCAGCAATCAGAGCAGTAACTCCTGACCCAAATGCCCCTGTAAAAGGAAAGGGATCATGTCTCTTAATCGTCAAAAATTACACTGGTGACAGGCTAAACTTTGGCATGGCTTGTGAAATGGCAATTAACGAAGGACGCAACGTTAGAATGGTGGTTGTTGCAGACGACGCAGCACTTCCACGTGAGAAGGGTGTCACTGGGGCGAGAGGTGTTGCTGGTACTGTGTTCGTACACAAGGTTGCTGGAGCTGCTGCGGAAATGGGTTCAAGTTTGGACGAGGTAGCTGCAATCGCTGAATCCATGTGCAGTAAAGTTAGAAGTTTGGGAGTCGCACTAAATGCAGTAACGATTCCTGGTGCTACTTCTACAAATGATAGACTTGGTAGTGGTCAGATCGAGATTGGGATGGGGATTCATGGCGAATCTGGAATTAGGCAATCTCCTTTGAAAAGTGCCGATGAACTAGCTTCGATCATGGTGGAAACTATTGAAAAGTATGGTATTGAAGGTACAGAAGGAGCTGAGGCTGAGAAACAAATTGTTCCTACTTTCAATGCTGGCGATGATCTTGCCGTTATGGTGAACAATCTTGGCGGAACGAGTAACTTCGAAATGAGCATTCTTACAAATTCTGTAGTGAAGCTGTTGGAGACCAAAAAATGCAAAGTTTCATGCCTTTATGTAGGATCATTCATGACATCATTCGATATGCAGGGTGCCTCTGTATCAATTTTGTCACTCAATGACTCACTCTCTGGCCTACTAGATATGGATTGCGATGCCTCTGCTTGGCAAATGGCAGATATTACCAAAGGCGCTCGCCCATCATCAACGGAACTCCCAGAAGTACACGTAGCAGCACCTTCATCTGTTGAAAAAGACAATAAGTATGCGTCTATCCAAATGGATATTGACGATTTTAATGGTAAAGCTGAAAAGGCTCTTCAGGCTGCATGTAAATCGCTTATTGAGTCAGAGCCTATGCTGACAAAGTATGATACCATTGTTGGAGATGGGGATTGTGGAATGACCATGGAGAGAGGGGCAAGGGAAATCCTATCAAGGTTGGAATCCAAAGAATTGAACACAAGCCATCCTGTTCCATTTTTTGAAAGTCTTGCCGTTGCTGTATCTGCCAGTATGGGCGGAACGTCTGGCGTTTTGCTTGAGATCATGTTCCGCAAAATGAGTTCATTCTTGCAAGAACAATCCATGCTGAATGACGTTGCAATGCAATTGGCGTTTGAGAAAGGTGTAGAGTCAGTTTCTTTCTATGGCGGTGCAACTGTGGGTTCTCGTACCATGCTTGATGCATTATGCCCAGCTGTAGAAGCGATGAAGAGCGGTAAAGATGCAGCCAAGGCGGCGGTAGATGGCGCACAGAGCACGGCGTCAATGGGTTCTGCTAGTGCAGGAAGATCAAACTATTTGAGCGAAAGCGCTCTGAGTGGCACGCCAGACCCTGGCGCAGTGGCAGCCGGATTGGTCCTAACAGCCATATACAAAGCTCTAGCGTAATCAAAATAATGTACTAAGTTGATTTTTTTAATTAATCGGATGTAATGTCTGGCCACAGCCCACCCCATCGACTTTTCCTTGAACTCAAATACATTCCAGGTGCTGCTCTTGCACTCTTGGCTCGGCTCACTGTCGATCTCACAATTCTGCCTGTGTCCTGTCCTTCTTCGTTCTTCGTAGAGGCGCAATAATCGATAATGACATGACCCTTTTTCTTGATTGGAGCCCGCACAATACGACCCCACGACTTTCTGTTCTCCCCACGAACAAGTTCAAGCCCTAACTTGTCACTTTCAGAGTCTAAGAATTTATCTTCAATATTTTTTGCAGTATCAAGGAGGGACTTTGCTCTTTTGGCATCAACATTTCTTTTATACCCGGTGTCAAGTGAATCCTTGAGAAGATTCACAATGTTTGTGTCCCTAAAAGGATTTTCCGAATCAACATTGTTCTCGAGCCCAGATATTCTCTTTTGGACGACCAAGTATGCAAATTTTTCTCCCTGCTTACGATGCGTGCCGCCTGGCATGACATGAACAAAACTACAAAAGGCGGAATCGAAAACATCGGTCTCCGACGCAAAAGACTTTCCTCGTTTGTCGTCATCATTCGCTGACTCGGTGTCATCGTCGTCGTCGTCATTTTCTTCCTCGTCGACGTCTGAGGCATCCGTATCTCTAAAGAAGTTTTTCTGATGTCGGATCATGGGACATGTACCATTATGCGTACATGGAGCGATAACATGGCATTCCTCTTCTCCTTCAATTTCTTCTTCTTCGTCAGGTGGACAGCAATCCAATAGCATGCTTCGCACAGATCTCACAGCATTGAAGCCGTCCGGAGTACCTGAATCAATCAAAAGTCAGTAATGCCCAATGAATATTTTTGAAGCTGTGATAAGGGATCAGAAAACTCACCTGGTTCTATGAATATTGCAACACCACCAGGGCTGAGCTTTTCCCACACAATGGCAGCCATTGACAAACTAGCTGCCACGCTTGGAACTTCATGAAGCGTATACGCGCAAAGTGCCAAATCAAAAGATCCTCCACCTGTTCTTGTACCGTCCATTTCCGTTGATGATATTAAATTGTCACCAAAAGTTATCCGTGTTTTCCTGTTGGTTCTATTAGCAATTTTTTGTCCCTGCAGTACCTGTGATAAAAGTATGTTGGACGCATCTCTCATGCTCTGACTAGGATCGACGCCATGGATCCACTCGACACCATGTGTATTGGCCTCGCCCTCGCCCTCATTGAAATAATCTAGTGCGGCTGCAGCAGCAGATCCAGCTCCTATACCCACGTCCAAAATCCTCTTTGGTTCGAAGACTTCCTTTCCTAACAAACTCTGTGTCTCTGCCAAGATTCGTTTTGTTATAGCATAGTTTGGGACCAATCTATATTTCAGCGAGCACACAGTATGTTCTGGTTTGTAGTATACCGAATTCACGGAAGTGTCTATACCTCTTTGCCTTTTGGCCTCAAGTGAATTGGCAGAGTGTCCGGCACCATTTACCATCCGTCTTCTTTCTCTTTCCCTTCTTTCAGAAAGTGACAAGTGATTTGATATAATTCGATCATATGTCCTTCTCAATTGTTTTGGGGTTCTTTCTGAAGCTTTTATTATATTGAATTGTGTATCGAGTAGATAGGCTGGCGGAGGAATTGGTGATGATCTCCACAGCGCTCGAGACGGATGCAGAAGTAAAGAATGCCAAGGAAGTGGATTATTCTCCTCCTGTTCCATGTCTTGCATCAAAGATGCTTGCTTCATTTTTTCCATGGTTGATGGCAAAGTATCGTCTAGATTCTCGTCCGAATCATCTTCGATCTTTCTGAGCGCTTTCCTTTGTTTCTTAGAAAGGGTATATCCTCCATTTTGGTCGTCTACTTGCGTCGACATGAAATGTTTCGAATTGCATTTTATTCTTGCCACATTGTTTATTTTCAAATAGATCCTTTCGACGGCACGGTTTTTTAAGCTGATCATAGCGCTGCACAACTTTTTGTCAAATGCTAACGGTACACGTACGCCACAGAGAGAATGACTGTCAACAGTTTGTATTATTTGGTATCTGGTACCGGTATTTGTATGAGTACAGTTAAGATTTAATCAACAAGATAAGACCCTGATGTATTGATCACCACCCACCCATTTCCCATTTCA
>Ga0115005_10004291_pt1 | contig 11347 bp, 9 predicted proteins | sample ArcOceMetagenome_FD_87163 | JGI IMG/M metagenome (GOLD analysis project Ga0115005, IMG submission 87163) | Marine eukaryotic phytoplankton communities from Arctic Ocean - Arctic Ocean - Greenland ARC118M Metagenome | ecosystem: Environmental > Aquatic > Marine > Oceanic | place: Arctic Ocean...
GCCAAATAAATAACAATCAAATTCAGCAAACTGTGGTGTATTAATTTTCTCGCCCTGCATATCTAAATAGGCGAATTTTTCAAAACGGTTTTGTAAATCAGTCAGCTCTACATCTAGCTCCATAGGCACATGAAAAATCGCCCCCATGCTGGAACGCACCACTTTTGGGTTAAACGGATCAACGCTGTTAGGGCTCAGCAATAATTTAAAACCACCAAACCAAGCAAGGGTTCTTAAGATGGTGCCAAGGTTACCTGGGTCTTGTGCTTCGTGCAGATAAATAAATTTTTCGTTTGATGTGTTAACCGTTTGGGTTTGTTTCAAATCCGCTGTTGAATCCGGCAGCGGCACACAAGCGATAATGCCTTGCGGGGTTTTGGTATCACTTAACTGGGCCATGTGTTTTTTGCTGATGGTGAAGATTTTAAAATCCGCATCCAGTGCGTTGGCCCATTCTTGGTATTCTTCTGTCACATATAACTGCGTATTTTTAAAATGCTGCCCGTTTTGTTTAGCTGCTTTTTGCAGCTCAAGTACTAGGTGCTCCCCTTCTACTAGATAGTAACCTAGTTGGGTGCGGTACTTTTTTTGATGCAGTTTTTTAGCGTCGTCTAATTTCATTTTGCATCACCCTTTAAATCCGCCAGCATATCGTGCACTAGGGCTTCGGCCACTTTAATGCCATCCACCCCTGCCGATAAAATGCCGCCCGCATATCCGGCCCCTTCACCGGCTGGGTATAAACCGCGAGTATTTAAACTTTGCAAGGTGTCGTTGTCACGGGTGATGCGAATTGGGCTTGAGGTACGGGTTTCAATGCCAGTTAAAATGGCATCGGGCCTATCAAAGCCACGGATTTTTTTACCAAAAGCAGGGAAGGCTTCGCGCATGGCTTCGATGGCGTAGCTGGGTAATGCATCCGCTAGGTCGGTTAACTTAATACCCGGTTTATAGGATGGCTCAACATCACCTAACTTAGTTGAGGCACGACCTTTCACAAAATCCCCCACTAACTGACCCGGTGCGCTGTAGTCACGCCCGCCCATTTCATAGGCGTGGCTTTCAAGTTTTTCTTGCAGCTCAACACCCGCTAGCGGGCCACCTGGGAAGTCTTTCTCTGGGTGAATACCCACCACAATGCCAGAATTAGCATTGCGCTCGTTACGGGAATATTGGCTCATGCCATTGGTGACCACACGCCCCTCTTCTGATGTGGCCGCCACCACGGTGCCCCCTGGGCACATGCAAAAACTGTAAACCGCACGGCCATTTTTAGCATGGTGAATCACTTTGTAATCCGCCGCGCCTAATTCTGGGTGACCAGCGTATTTGCCTAAACGGGCGGTATCAATTAACGATTGTGGGTGCTCTACCCTAAAGCCAATGGCAAACGGTTTGGCTTCAATGAACACGCCTTTTTTATGCAACAAACGGAAGGTATCACGGGCACTGTGGCCAAGAGCCAACACCACATAACGGCTGTTAATGGTTTCGCCACTCTCTAAACCCACTTGGGTGATGCGGCCATCTTCAATTTGAATGTCAGACACCTTACTCTCAAAACGCACTTCACCGCCAAGGGCTTTGATCTCTTCACGCATTTTGGAAACTACGCCGGTTAAACGGAAGGTACCAATGTGAGGTTTGCTCACAAACATGATTTCTTCTGGCGCGCCCGCGCGGACAAATTCATGCATGACTTTGCGGCCATAAAATTTAGGGTCTTTGATTTGGCTGTATAGCTTGCCGTCCGAGAACAAACCCGCGCCGCCTTCACCGTATTGCACGTTGGATTCGGTATTAAGTTCATGTTTACGCCAAAGTGCCCAGGTGTCTTTGGTGCGCGCGCGCACTTCCTTACCGCGCTCTAATACGATGGGCTTGTAGCCGGCTTGGGCTAACGTCAACGCTGCGTATAAACCACAAGGGCCAAAACCAATGACCACTGGGCGCTCGGTTAAATCGGCAGGCGCCGCTGGCACTGGGTAATAGTTGGTATCCGGGGCCGGTTTTACGTGGGCGTCATCCGCGAATTTGGCAAGAACTTGAGCTTCTACTTCGTCTTTTAAGGTGACATCTAATATGTAAACAAATTTGATTTCGCTGTTCTTTTTACGGGCATCGTAGCTGCGCTTAAATACCAATAAATCAATCAGGTCCGCTTTTTTAATGCCTAGGCGTTTGAGCAGTGCCGCTTCAATGGCGTCTTCTGGGTGATCAAGGGGTAAGGCTAATTCTGTAATGCGAATCATGAGGCGCGTTCCTGGCCGGTGTCTCCGGCAAAAGAAGTAATGTAGGTGCTACTAAATAATAGGCGCTATTGTAGCCATTGGTGGGTGTATTGTCAGGTGATAACTTGCTGTTTGCATGACTTAAGAATACCGAGCTAAGAGCTGGTCGCCTGCTTACCCAAAGCCTACAAACAGTCACTGCATTTTGCCCTACCCTCGCATCAGGCGTACAATGCGCTCAATTCGAACAAACCCGCAGTACGGTAAACATTACATGGCCAGATCCAAGACCAGCAAAAAGTGGTTAGACGAGCACGTTAACGACCCTTACGTTAAGAAGGCTCAGATTGACGGCTATCGTTCGCGCGCCAGTTACAAGCTGATTGAGATCAACGAAAAAGACAAACTGATTCGCCCAGGTAATGTGGTGATGGACTTAGGCTCAGCCCCCGGTGGTTGGTCTCAAATTGTGGCGCCTTGGGTGGGCGATAAGGGGCGCACCATCGCCTCGGATATTTTACCTATGGATTCCATCGCCGATGTGGACTTTATCCAAGGGGATTTCACCGAAGAAGCCGTTTTTGATCAAATCCTCAAGTTGTTAGGTGATGACACCGTCGATGTGGTGATCTCGGATATGGCCCCTAACATGAGCGGCGTAAATGCCACTGACCAATACTCATCCATGTACTTGGTCGAACTTGCCTTAGATATGGCGCGTAATGTATTAAAACCTGGCGGCGGTTTTTGCGCCAAGGTATTCCAAGGGGTGGGTTACGAGGAATACTTAAAAGACGTGCGAAGCTCGTTTGATAAAGTGCTGATTCGTAAACCAGCGGCCTCACGTCCACGTTCGCGCGAAGTGTATATTGTGGGCAAGGGCTTTAAAGGCCAATAACCGAATAAGCGAACCCTATGGCAAGCATTGGCACCCATTACATTCTCACCGCCATTGGCGGTGCCAAAGCCAAGGGCGTTGATACCCGCGCCCTGCTAAAAAAATACCGCATCCCAGAAAAACCCTTAAAAGACCCAAAAGCGCGCTTTGGTGTAGACCTAGTGGCCAAACTTTATGCCGGTATTGCATTAGAGCTGAACGATGAGTTTATGGGATTCACAGAAAAACCCATTAAAGCGGGCACCTTCGAATTAATGGCTGAGTACGTAAGCCACAGCCAAACCCTTGAAGAGTTACTGCAAAAAGCCATTCGCTTTTATAACCAAATTACCGACGAAGTGCAGATGTCTTTGGATATCGAAGATGACCATGTGTACTTCACCAGCGAGTTTCGCCGCCCCGAATTAGATTTTGAACATTTTTATGTGGAGTACTGGCATGTCATCTGGCATCGCTTTGCCAGCTGGTACATAGGCAAACCCATTAAACTATTGGGTGCCTATATCAATTATACGCCGCTTGATCGTGACGAATTTGATTTACTGTTCCGCTGCCCTACTTACCTAAGAAGCAAGTACAACCGTTTGGTGTTTCATAAAAAATATTTACAAGAACCCCTGATAAAATCCCAAGGTGACTTACAAGTATTTTTACGTCGCGCCCCCATTGATATGCTCACTATCCCCGGTGAAGACACCAGCTTAACTGCGTTGATTAAACAACAACTCGACCCACGCCCATTTAAAGAAGACAGCGTATTACAACTGCCCACCTCTGAAGAATTGGCTAAGTCACTTAACATGAGCGAGCAAACCCTTAGACGCAAACTCAACGCCGAAGGCAGTAACTATCAACAAATAAAAGATAGCCTACGCCAAGAACTGGCGAACCAGTTGTTAGGTAATCGCGCCGTTAGCATTGCAAAAATTTCCAAACAATTAAATTTCAGCGAACCCCGTGCCTTTACCCGTGCCTTTAAACAATGGAGCGGTTACACTCCCAAAGAATATCGACAGCAAAAATTACTGCGTAGACAATAATTTTCATCGAAAAAGGGCCACCTATGACCATCATGCAAAAAGTGTTGTTGCTTATCGCTACCGTGGGCAACGCATCAACCATCATTTGGGCTTGGTTTACACCTGGGCCACTGTCATTAAGCCTGTTTGCATTCACCGCGCTGTACACCATGATTGGCGCCTACGATATGTTATTCAGCAAGCATACGCTTAATCGTCTCTACCCTGTGGTTGCCTATATTCGCTATTTTTTAGAATCCTTTCGTACTGAAATTCAACAGTATTTTATTGCCAACAATACCGAAGAGTTACCATTTAACCGCGAGCAGCGTTCATTGGTGTATCAACGCGCCAAAAACGAACGAGACACCATTGCCTTTGGTACACAGCGTAACCTGTTGGAAGATAATTACTTAAGCCTGTGGCAAAGTCTGCACGTTAAAGAAGTCAAACAAGAGAATCAGCGGGTTATGTTTGGTGGTGAAGACTGCACCCAGCCTTATAGTGCCGCGTATTTAAACATCAGCGCCATGAGTTTTGGTGCGCTAAGCCCTAACGCCATTGAAGCATTAAATTTGGGCGCAAAGATCGGCAACTTCGCCCACAACACAGGAGAAGGTGGCGTCAGCCCGTATCATTTAAAACACGGTGGCGATTTAATCTGGCAAATTGGTTCCGGCTTATTTGGCTGTCGCACTGTAGATGGTGAGTTTAATGCCAAAATGTTTCAACAAACTGCCACCTTACCTAATATCAAAATGATTGAAATCAAACTCAGCCAAGGGGCCAAACCCGGCCATGGTGGTGTGCTACCTAAGTCTAAGATTAACGATGAAATTGCCGCTATTCGTGGTGTATCCAAACACCACGACTGTGTCTCCCCTGCTAACCATCCAATGGCCAGCACACCCAAAGCACTGCTCAATTTCATTAAGCAACTGCGCACATTAAGCGAGGGAAAACCGGTTGGCTTTAAATTATGCGTGGGCAACCCAGCGGAATTTTTAAGTATCTGCAAAGCCATGTTAGAAACAGGAATACTGCCGGACTTTATTACTATTGACGGCGCAGAAGGTGGCACCGGTGCAGCACCGGTTGAGTTTAGTAATCGCTTAGGTATGACGTGCTTAGAAGCCGTTTATCTTGTGAACAGCGCACTGATCGGTTGTGGTTTGAGAAACAAAATTAAAATCATTGCTGCTGGTAAAACTGCATCCAGTTTTGATTTACTGGCAAAATTAGCCGCCGGAGCCGATACCGTGAACGCCGCACGCACCATGATGATGGCACTTGGCTGCATCCAGTCACGTAGCTGTAACACCAATCACTGCCCCACAGGGGTAGCCACACAAGATCCTGCCCGTGGCCGTGCTTTAGATGTGAAAAAGAAAAGCCAGCGTGTGGCCAACTTTCAACGTAATACCCTACATAACTTTTATGAACTGGTGGGCAGTATGGGTTTAGATGACCCCAAAGCACTCACGCCTAATATGCTAAAACGCCGAACGCCCAATGCATTAAGTGTCTCCATGGGCGCCATAGTGCCGTTATTAAAAGACAACGCGTTAGTGAATAGTCAGCCCATTGATGAGCCATGGAAGAATTGGTGGAACAGCGCCAGCAGTGAAGAGTATTACGTAGCGGATACGTTTGTATTAGGCGCACCAGAATTGGCTTTGCGGGTGATTTAAACTAGGTGGTGACAACGCGGTTGCGGCCCAGTGATTTCGCTTGATATAACACATCGTCAACCACTTTAAGAATGTCAGAAAAGGTTTGATCTTGCTGATATTCAGTCACACCAATACTGCAAGTCAGGGATAGCGCCAAAGACATGGATTTGGCAAACACGTGTTCCATAATGGCAATGCGAATGCGTTCAGCTAATTCTTGCGCTTTATTTATATCGGTTTCAGGCAGAACAATTAAAAACTCCTCACCGCCGTAGCGGCCAATGCCATCACTGCTGCGGCAAACCTTATTTAACACCGTAGCCAATTCCGACAACACGCAATCCCCCACAAGATGTCCATGGGTATCATTTACTTGTTTAAAGTGATCAAGATCGATCATTAACAGGCTTAAACCACGCTTATAACGCGCGGTACGATCAATCTCTAAACTGAGGCGGTCAACCAAGCCGCCTCTGTTCAATAATCCAGTAAGGGTATCTGTTTGGGCGATACGTTCCAGTTCTTTTGTACGCTGGTAAACCCGCTCTTCAAGCAGATGATTAGATTTTATGAGCGCTTCTTGGGCCAGCAGTAAGGCTTCATTTTTCTCGCGGAACTGGGTATTACTGGGAATAGCCAATGCTGTTGGCATGAGTTTCCAGCACATAATTGCGGTCATCACAGAAACCAAGCCCGTGGCCAATTTCGAAAGGCCTTCAATAAAGTAATAACCATGCCAGATATTGATAATCGAAATGGCATGGGTCACACCACACAAAAAGATAAACGCCGCAAACATGCCAAAGATCCAATTGAATTGCAGGTCTGATCGCTTAAGCACTAGGTAAACCAGCGCCATCGGTATCAGGCTGTATGCAATCACCGTCAGAATCTCACCACCAACATGCAGCAATAAAAGGTCAGAGCGCCAGAGTAGGCAGTGTCCATGTGGCATAAAGCTGCCATCAAGCAGCTTATCAATAAAACTCATTCATATTCCCTTTGATCATATAGGTCAACAGCACCAGTCATGATAATTACACATCAAAACTGTCCCAGTTAGCCAAAACATATGCTGTTAATCCATGGGACTGATGTGAGTATAGGTGAAGATATGAATCCCCATTGCAAATCATGGTAAAACAATGAGTAAAGCCCTAAAAAAACACAAAAAATAGAAGAAAAACGCCAAAACAAACGAATATAGAATACTCACACTGGCTATAAGTGCTCGATATTCTTAAGACTTTCCTTGGCATGCTGCAAAATCGCCTCACGCTGATCGGGGGACTTCTTGAGCCAGTTTGCGAACACCATTTTATTTCTGGGATTGGCGGCAAAATCATTATGGTGTGTATGCATAAAGTGCCAGTACATGGCATTCAATGGGCAAGCTGAGTGACCTGTTACTTGCGTGACTTTATAGCGACAATCCGAGCAATAATCGCTCATTTTTTTCACATAATTACCACTGGCCGCATAAGCCTTAGAGCCCACAATCCCGCCATCGGCAAATTGACTCATGCCGCGCGTGTTCGGCATTTCTACCCATTCAATGGCATCGATATAAATACCCAGATACCATTCATCCACCTGATTAGGGTCAATACCCGCTAGCAAACTAAAATTGCCCGTGATCATTAAGCGCTGAATGTGGTGTGCATAGGCAAATTCTAGGGACTGATTAATGGCCTGCTTGAGACAATTCATGTGGGTTTTAGCGGTCCAAAACCAGCTGGGCAAATCTCTCGACGCACAAAGCGCATTCAGTTGCCCATACGCAGGCATATTGGCCCAATAAACTCCCCGCACAAACTCACGCCAACCCAGTATTTGTCGAACAAACCCTTCTATTTGGGCCAAACTGATGTGCTGTTTATTTTTTTCGTAATGCGCAATGGCTTGCGAAACCACTTTCATCGGGGTGATCATTTTCGCATTTAACGCAAACGATAACCGAGAGTGATATAGGCTCCATTGCCGTTTCGCCTGTTCATTGACCAACTTACCGTTATCGCCTAATGACTCACTAGCATCTAATTGTGCGGTCATGGCATCTTGAAACTGTCCAAAGTACGGCAAGCACTGCTCACAAAAGAAATCCAATAATTGAAGCGCCTGTTGGCGATTGACCGGCCAAAGTAAATCTGGCGTCTGCACCCCTATGGTTTTAATATTGTGACGCTGAATGCGAGCCAGTATTGCACTCACATCATTACTAAACACCAAGGGTTTAGGCACGTGTAGAAAATCAGCCGGTTTTAATTTATTACGATTCTCACTGTCGTAATTCCATTGACCACCCACTGGGTCATCCCCGTGCATCAAGATGTTAAAGCGTTTACGCATCTTGCGATAAAACGCTTCCATTCGATGACGCTTGCCCTTGGTAAAGTCTTTATCACATGCCGCTTGGTTTAAATAAAAATGTTCGGTTTCATACGCTTGGCATTCAACGGAGAACTGCGAAACCGCTTGATCCATTTGTTCACGCAGACGGTATTCATCCGCCAGCTGATATTCAAATTTCTGTATCTTATATTGACTCAGTAACGATGTAATTAAGTCCGGCAGGGTTTTATACGCTTGGGTATCATCGAGGTTTAAATGCAAGACATGATAGCCCGCTTGGTTGAGTCCTGAGGCAAACTGCTCCATGGCACAAAAAAATGCACACACTTTTTGAATATGGTGGGGCACATATTCCGCTTCTTGGTGAAGCTCTGCCAACACATATAACGTGTCATCTTCTTTTGTTTGAAACCAAGAATGTTTTGCATTGAGCTGATCGCCCAGAATCAATCGCAGGGTTCGGTATTGGTGTTTCATAAAGTTTTGGCCTGCTGATCATGCTTAATGGTTGATGATTGCCCTGCGCACCGTTTGGAGCAATATTTTACTTGAGGCCAGTCGCGCTCCCATTTCTTGCGCCAACTAAATGGTCGCTGGCACACCACACATATTTTAGAAGGCAGGTGCTGTTTTTTCATATTAAATGGGCCAATCTGCTGCATCTACGGCATCAAGCACTGTGGTGCTGCCCTCGCCATTCCATGTGTTTATAAACTCACCTTTCGGGTCATATATTTGAGTTTGTTTGTCTAGATTAAAAAACCGCCCGCCTCTTGGGTCCGCGCCCACACCTGCGATGTATTGCCAATTCCCCCAGTTTGATGCTACATCATAATCGATTAATTGCTGTTGAAAGTACGCCGCACCAAAACGCCAATCCAGTGCTAATTCGTTCACTAAACAACTGGCCACAATTTGGCGACCACGATTGGACATATAGCCTGTTGCATTAAGCTGATGCATGCAGGCATTCACCAGTGGAAAAGGTGTTTCGCCTTTGCACCATTTAGCGAATCGCTGTGGATAAAAACTGGTGAGTGGTTTGTCTGTTGCCCCTCCTTGAAATAAAAAGCATTGCTTTGGATTTTGAAACACTAACCATTGAAAGTATTCACGCCATAACAGCTCAAAGCCAATCCAATAGGTGGAGTCGTTAGCGCCGTTATCGTTTTCATATTGCTTTAGACGGTGACAAATTTGTCTTGGTGAAAGATTACCCAGAGCAAGATAAGGGCTGAACTTGGTCGAGCTTGACCAATCGTCTAATGCGTTTCGAGTTTGTTTGTAGGTATCCGGTAAACCCGTATTAAAATACCCATGAAGATGATCTTGCGCCGCTTGCTCACCACCAATGAAGCCATTTTCTGTTTTCACAGCACTTAACTCATGATCGTCCTGAATCAGTTGTGCCGAATAATGGTTAAGTTGCGAGACAAACCGCTTATGGGGCCGATTGAACATTTCCCCTTCAAACGGCGCTGGCCAAGGTTGAGGCAAGGTTTGGGCAATTGGGGCGATGGGGGTGTCTTGTTTCTCCACGTAAGAGCGAAAACGAGAAAATGACCCCAGCGGCGCATGTTCAATATCGGCTCGATCAAACAAGGTAGTATTCCAAACAGACCGCACGACAAGGTTTACACAAGCACGGCGCACATTTGCTAAAGCTTGCTGCTCGAACCAGCCCACTTGGTGGGCCACACCTAACTCATGGACCTGATGCTGCTGGACAAACTGTTGGATTTGCTCCCCTGGCTCCCCTTCTAATAGCGTTAAGGTATGACCACGACGATGCAGTTGCCGGCTTAAGTCAATCAAAGACTCACTTAAAAACCGCCAGCGATGATGGCCGATGGCTTTTTGCTGGTAGTTTCTGTGCTCAAAATCCTTTGGATTCAACACATACACAAAGGCAACCGCCTGAGAGCCGGCCAAAAGTGCTTGAAGCCCTGGGTTGTCGGATACTCGAAGATCCTGTGTAAACCAATATACCGCTCGTGTCATTATCGCCTACTCTTAAACCCTTGGTCATTAACCTTTGGCCGCTTGCATGCCAACCACTTACATACGAGCACACAACAGAACATCCTACTAATTACGGTATGTGGCTAAAATTGGTTCATTAATGTGAATAATGGATCTAAAACTCACCTCCAAGCGTAGAACCTGTAAATCTCACTTTAAGGGCTAAAACATGCTGTCATTATTTAAGAAAGATCCGGTTAAAAAGTTAAAAAAAGCCTACATGGCAAAACTAGAGCAAGCCATGCACGCACAAAGAAATGGGGATATTAAAACCTACTCACAGTTAAGCACGGAGGCTGAAGCAATTAACGCTGAGATCACCAAGCTTGAAGGGCAATCTTAGGTTAGGGTTAAAAACCTTTTTTAAATACGAAGCGTACAAGGTCGCTTTCATTTTTCACTTCAAAATAAAGTTTGGCGTTTTCTATATTCATAAGGGTGAACCATTGCTGGTTATCCATAAGAATTTTTAGGTTGCCATTTTTATCCAGCTTGACCGTCTCCATGCCTAGTTCCTTGGGGATGCGCATGTTTTTAATGGAGGGGCTACGAAAGCGTAATGTGATGGAATCACCCTCTTCAGGGCTGAAGTCTTTTACCGTATCCGGTGAATCTAAGTGCCAAGCATCCACCACAAACTGATCGGCCCCTAAACCGCCATATAAGGTATCGGTGCCAGTGCCGCCATAAATAATATCGTCTCCCCTTCCACCATAGATTTCATCATCGAGTAATGTGCCACGCAGTTCGTCATTGTTTTGCGTACCGTAGATTTTATGGTTTTCTTCGTTGCTAGAAGCAACAAAACAGATGCTCGCACATAAAATGGGTACAAAGAGAAAACGCATAGGTAGTAGCACCAAGGAGCCTAAAGCATGAGAAAACTTCATTGAGTATAACCATAGGACTGTGGCGGCCACAACGGAAGTCTATTTATTAATAAGTAAGCTTTTTCAGTGGTTTGTCTAAGCCATTTGCATACTAGAGTTAGTATTTAAATTTAGGTCTGATACAAAACAAACCAGCGTCTATAGTCAGCCTCAGCCTACACTGAAAAAATTGTCGATTTCGGCCCAGTATTTTACCGATTTGCATATTGAAACCGCTAATCAGAAGGCTCTATGCTGAAATTGGCAATTCGGAATCGGAGGC
>Ga0115005_10004294_pt1 | contig 11342 bp, 9 predicted proteins | sample ArcOceMetagenome_FD_87163 | JGI IMG/M metagenome (GOLD analysis project Ga0115005, IMG submission 87163) | Marine eukaryotic phytoplankton communities from Arctic Ocean - Arctic Ocean - Greenland ARC118M Metagenome | ecosystem: Environmental > Aquatic > Marine > Oceanic | place: Arctic Ocean...
GAGGTATCTTCCTTGGATTGGCCTTGTGTTATGTCCTTTATCTTTTGCCAGTATTAGTTGTGACGGGTGCAACCGATTACGATCAGACAGACTGGATAGATGGACATTTAGCTACTGCTGCAAATGATATTGGTGGGGATTTTCTAAGCAAATGGACAGTGTTTGCAATAGGGATATCCAACCTTGCTCTTTTTGAAGCTGAAATGTCTGCTGATGCATACCAATTGATGGGCATGGCGGAACGAGGCTACCTTCCTAGTTTCTTCAAGAAAAGGTCAAAGTTCGGCACACCAACTGCAGGGATTTTGACTGGAACACTTGTCATTGTTATTTTCAGCGTTGCTGACTTTAACCAACTTGTCGAACTGTTGAATGCAAATTATGCAATTGCACTCCTGATGGAATTTGCCGCATTTGTGAAATTGAGGCTTGATAGGAAAGATTTAGATCGGCCGTACCGAGTCCCGATATCCGATGAGGCTTCCGTCCTACTCGTGCTACCTCCCTGTCTCGCTATTCTACTTATTTTCGCCGTCAGCAGTTGGGTGACTTATTTATTTGTCTTTATGGTCTTTCTACTTTCTCTTGGTTTAGTAAGCATTCAGCGTATTCTAAAAGAGAGAGGGTTGTTTGAATTTGAGAATACCGGTACACGTACAACGGGAGATGAAGTAAATCAAGAAGATAGTGGTGGTTCTACGGGTACGAGTACAAGTACTGGCAATGATGTAAATAATGACTCGATCATTGAACTCGTAAATGAGAAGGCGCGACTAATCCTTGCGTCATTAGGACCCAATGAAATCGTTTGAACAAGATGAATAAACTCGGTGTACAGACATCGTGGTACTAATCTATATATATGTAATGTTCTATTATAATTTTAGGTTGCCAGAGGAACGTCAATTCAATACATTTTAATTTAATCAACTTGCTTATGTGACCTTCTCAGTACAAATTTCGTTGAATAGAATTCGTTTCGTGATAAACGCTTCACAATCGTCTCCTCATCCGTGCTTCTGCCTCAACCTTTCCACCTTCGACAGTCGACCAAAAATTTGTGACTTCATCTATGCCATCCCAAGCGTACTCTCCACTCTTCCAGACCTTGGCAAACGGTCCATTGCATTCGTCCAAAATTATCTTTAGCACTCTATTTTCTGATTCAGTCAATATAGAAGAAAGTTTAGATTCAATCTGTCTTCTAAGATCTTCTCCGTTATCTTCAACTCCCGACATTGGAATGTGGGTTTCTATCGACGTCGTGTACCTTTTGATTGTAGTCAGAGCGCAATCTACATCCCTCATGCATCCCATACCAAGCAAGGTGCAACCGATACTATCATGCGACAATGCAAATAAAATTGCCAGCGTAGGGAGATTCACTGCATTTTCCTCGGCTACGTTGGCAGCATCTTTGCATGCTTGCTTCAGAGCATTTGAAGCAGGATGCCAAAATGGTGGAGGATTATGTGTCAAAAGTCCCATTGATAAAGGTGCAGCAGCCATAATGGCAAGAGATCTCGAATGACAGTATTCTATAAAAGACTGTCGTTTCTCCATGCATGTAGGGTTTGAAAACATACTTTGGTTGTGCAAGTTGAAGTTCCCATACGTCAAAGTTTGGTCAAATACAGCTTCTCCATTGTTTGGTATTTCGCTCGCTCTTTGCAGTATTTGATAATGCGTCTCGAGAGGATACCCAGTCAACCCTAGTGCTTTTACCCAACCTCTCTTTTTACACTCAAGCATTGCTGGAATAGTTTCTTCCAAAAGTAATGCAATGGAGGGAGAGAATTCAGGATCATGTAATTGTAACACATCTATATATTCGCATCCCATTCGCTCTATACTTCTCTTCACAGAATGAATTGTTGCATCATATGAAAAATCGAACTGAAGTATAGGATCTGAATCGTATCGTCCAATCTTTGTGTTGATTATGATTTGGCTCCGGTCGATATTAATTTGTTTCAGTGCCAAGCCAATGACAACCTCGCTCGATCCATGCCCATACCACGGTGCGGTATCCAACAAATTTATACCTTTGTCGACAGCATATTTGAGGGTTTCTATCCATGCTTTCACCTTTTCGTGTTGATTGCAAGATAGGATGGTGTCTGCAGTTTCTTGATTGCAAGATAGGATGGTGTCAACATCGCCTTCATTTTGCACAAAGTTGTTGGCGAACGAGGAGCAACCCAATCCAACTATGGGGACCGTTCTAGGGAGACAGGAGTTTTCAACTTTCTCGCCAAAGGCTCGTCGAGGAATAAGTGCAGGCTGATTGTTGTTCATTATTGATCAGTCAAGAAGAAATCAGTGGGTTGAATTTTGGCATGTACGCGGGGTTGTGTGGTCGAAGTTGCTCGGCTCACTTGCAGCTTGCGACCTTGCGAGCACAGTGGAATCGAATCTATCGAATACCGTACTGTACTTACTGTAATGTTGGTAGGTCTGGGGTTTGTTTTAGCTAGTCGGATGGGTATTGTACACAACACACGTACTTACTCGCGTACCGTACGGTAGTATTAATACAAGAGACAATAAAAAGCCTACATCAGCCTCTGGCAAAACGTGAGTGACGTGACAGCGAACACTCGCCTAATAAGCTAATAAGCGAGAGACGTCCCTACTTAAAAGCGTTTCTATCATCCGGTAATAATTATAACAAAACTCGGAACTGCTGATGCTAATAGGCCTTCATGATATTTTTCGATTAAAAGTCACAAAAAAATCGACGACTGCACCTGGTATTTTCAATTTCTTGAAAAGTAAGGACGGATTTCAAGTTTTTTTTAAGATAGTAGAATGCAAACTATTTAATATCAAGTTTCTTTCCATAATCAAATAATTAAAACCGTCGATGAGCAACATGAACAATAATATCCCCTCAGCAAACGATGTACTCGCTGGTAAAGGTCATAGAACTTTTAAACATCCTGGAAACCTGACGTATCGAACTATTATTAAATCCCTCAAACCTGAATACGATGCTGCACCAAAGAGCCTGAAGGGAGTATACGGTAATCAAATTGTCAACCTAATTCACAGCCTCAGTCCACCTGGAAGGTTTTTGAAGAAGGATAAGGTTTCAGGATCTTGGATAGAAGTCGATAATGAGGAGGCTGTGAAAAGAGCGAGGCAAGCATTTCGTGATAGTAAGAAACTAAATAGAATCCCAGCAGCACCAACACCTGAAGTTTGTGTGAGTACAAACAAACCCTTAATCCAACAACATGGATTCCAAGTAAGTACAAGCAATGATACAGACAATTCAAGGTTCTCTATAATCTAGAGGATTCATTCGTACATTCATCATATGATATGGCAGCATGAATATTCTTTGTCATGAGGCGAGGAGACAGTCGACTCGTCGTGATGGCATCATTCGCTTCTCTATAATTTTAAATTGGATGTTGTTATTAAACAAATCTCTCTCAACAAAAACTCTTCTCACTGTGCTTTCGTACAATAGGAAGTGATAAAACCAGACTCTGCATCTGCAACAGCAGCAGCAGAAGAAATTATTCTTCACCTCGAACATGAAAATAAATTGCTTAGACTTAAACTGCTTCTTCTGCAGATGGAAAAAAATATTACTTCTCGTCACCAATCAAATGACGTTTGCAGGACGGAAGAAAACATTCAAAGAGGTGAGAGATGGAACAATGCATTTAATCTTCGAAGAGACTGAAAGACATTTTCTCAACAATATTCCCCTCGCCTTGTTGTATGATCATCTACTAATATTCTTTGTTGCTGCTGCGTAATATCACCAGATTTAGATTCCTTTGAGCTTGATCTAGAGAGCGATAATTTCTTTCCAGAAGAATTTCTCAAGTCTGCTGGAGGAGAGATTCTTCAACCGCCGCACAATACAAAGGCACGAAGCCAAACTGTGGTCAAAATTTAATATAGAAATGCTATTGTAATGTATAAAAAGGTTAGGTACACATCCATGATGGATTATTTGGAAAGTACTTTGGATGATTTCTTTATTTTTAATCTGCTTCAATTTAAATAAAGTTGATACAGCAGGTACATACTGTATAATGTACCGGTACACGTACGCGCCAAACTAGTACTGTATGCAAAAACATATTGAAGTTTCATAGACGCCAAGCTTTTCATACTCCAATCCGACGATGATTCTAAAATTCAAGTTCTCATTTTGTCCCGAAGATCCTCGTTCTTGTCCATCAGGATAAATTCAAGTTGTTCTTGTCATTCTGGTCCCGGCGAAGTTCCTCGTTGTTCTTGTCCATCAGCTATATCTCGACGTGTAGCTACAGATGATTTGAATATCAGGAAGTACAGCCTTAAAGCTGCAGGTGGTGATGCCTTGTTTAGTGTAGTAATGCAATGACTGCTACTAACTTCGGTCGCAGTTCATTCACTGCCCACCAGTTGGGAAGCATATCCTAAGGCACCACCATCTTGTGGCTTTAGTTCTATACTTTTAAGGGGTGTTTAAAGGTTTAAAAGCTTACCGAGGGTTGTACGCACTCGAGCACGTGCAGAACCTACATGCCAATTGTAAATTGTGTTCCAGAAAAAGATTTTTCGGGCTAAAAAAGTTCTGAATTTCAAAATTCAGGGATAATAGCCTGGCATTATTTGGCGGTATTTGTCTTCTGAAAAGTTTAATTATATGTCGTAACAACTGTCGTACATTTACAAACACTAAGTTATGACGTATTTCTTCAAAAGTAAAGACGGATTTCAGGTTGCATACTCGTACACCATAAGCCAGACAGAATATGCACACTTTCAGCTTTCTATCCATCCATAATCATATAATTAAAACCGTCGATGAGCAAAATGATCAATGATACCCCCTCAGCAAACGATGTACTCTCCGGTAGAGGCCGTCGAATTTTAAATCATCCTGGAAACCTGAAGTATCGATCTATTATCAAATCCCTCAAACCTGAATACGATGCTGCACCAAAGAGCCGGAGGGGAGTACTATATGGTAATCAAATTGTCAACCTAATTCACAACCTCAGTCCACCTGGAAGGTTTTTGAAGAAGGATAAGGTTTCAGGATCATGGATAGAAGTCGATAAAGAGGAGGCTGTTAAAAGAGCGATACAAGCACTTCGTGATAGTAAGCGACTAGTCGTAAGAATCCCAGCAACACCACCACCATTCCCAGCAGGAGAAGTGGTTTCAGCACCTGGTGCTTTGAGTACAAGAAACAAACCCTTCATCCAACAATACTATGAATTTCAAGTAAGTCAAGCAATGATTTCAAGGTTCTCTATAATCTAGACGATTCATTCGTCGTCATAATACTATTGTTTGTGCTTCATGAGTCGCTCCTCCTCGGCTCCTCGACGTCGATTTACTTCCCTGAAATTGAATGCTGCTATTAAAAATCATCTCTCACGATAAAAACTCTTCTCACTGTGCTATCAATTCTGCAAAATCTACGATATTGCGTACACTAGAAAGTGATAAAATCAGACTCTGCATCTGCAACAGCAGCAGAAGAAATTATTCGTCACCTTGAAGAAGAAAATAAAATGCTTAGACTTCTTCTGCAGACTCTAACAATTATTGCTTCTCGTCGCCAATCAAACGACGTTCGCAGGGTGGAAGAAAATATTCAAAGAGGTGAGAGATGGAACTATACATTTATTTAATCTTCGGAGAGACTAAAAGACATCATTTTCTCATCAATATTCCTCTCCTCGCCTTGTTGTTGTATGATCATCTACTAATATTCTTGGTTGCTGCTGCGTAATATCACCAGATTTAGATTCCTTTGAGTTTGATCTAGAGAGCGATAATTCTTTACCAGAATAAAATTCAACCTTTGGAGATATCAGAGGAATTCCAGGTACGCGTAGTTCATGGGTTGAAATAATGATCTGTATTTTGTCTTCGGTACGATTTTGTTTACTCTTTGTGAGCGTGAGAAATTGTCTTACGATGTTATTTGGACGCGCTTCATGATGGATTATTTGGAAAGTACTTTTTTGGATGATTTCAATTCTTTATTTTTGATTCGCTTTTAAAATTAAGTTCGTACGTGCCAAACTACGAGTAGATCAAGATGCAAAAACATACCTAAGTTTCATATACACCAAGCTTCTCATTCTCCAATCCAACGATTCTAAAATTCAAGTTCTCATTCTGGTCCCGAAGATCCTCGTTGTCCATCAGCAATGTCTCTAGCTTTTTACTAAGTTGCATAATTAGTTTGGAATCATTTGCTTGAATCCTATCTTTCTCCTTTGATTCAACCATGACAGCATCCAGGCTTCCTCGTAATGCCGTCATATCATCCTCTGAAGTCTTTAAATCGGCTGTGCCTTGAAGCATCATAAGCAACAAGCGATCGTAGGCTTGTCTTTCATTATCGATCACCGCATGAACTTCAGCCAATGGGACCCGAATCTTCTCCGCATTCTCAGGAAGGAATGCCTTCGGGTCACCTACATTGTTTGTTGCCTTATCCCCAGGTCTAGAGCGCAAAGGACTTCCTAAACTATTTCCTTTGTGAATCTCCGGGGCTTGGATGGTTGATATGCTAACTCCCTCATTGACTTGCAGATCAGCTAACAAACCACGGAGGCCAAACAGTAAGTCATTTCTTGTGCCTCTAGATTTGAACTTCAGGAAGTACAGTCTTGAAGATGCAAGTGGAGTAGGCGATGCCTTTAGTGTAATACAATGGCTGCTATGAACAGTTTCTCGCTTCCTGCTCCTTCTCGTCGATGATGGCAGTTGATTTTGATCATATCCATCGCATCCTGCCTTCACGTCCAATATTTCCATGATTGACAATGGCTCCAATGCGGTCTTATCGACTAAAAGATTAATGGAAGAACGTGTGGATGAGATAATCCATTTGATTGTTAAAAGTGTAAAGGTTTCGAACAAAATTATGCCTACCTCTCCGTCTATTCAGAGCTTTCTGAAGATATCCGCCCTTCATGGAAAAGGTCAGTGCAGCCTGAACGAGGAATTCACCTCTTCTGTCTAACTTCAGATGCACTTGAGAACCTTTCAATGTAAAGTCGTCCTTGGGATCTGAACCAAATTCTACATTACGATTCATTTGCCACATGGTCACCTCGATACCTTGCTCTAGAACATTTGCGAACTTTTTGAGTTTCAACTCAAATTGATGAGCCTCCTCCCTTTTGTCGATAGTGGACGGTAAGCAAATGGTGTGATAAAATCAAACATGGATGAAAGTCAAAGAACAACGTACCTCAGAGCCTCCTCTCGTTCTTTTCTACTAGTCACCTCTACATTCCATCCCGTTGAAACAACTTCTTTCTCTTCTTTTGAAATCGACTGTCCTCTTCTGATCATTGGGAAATAATCACTAGTAGATCGTAGCAAATCTTTCATGCCAGGTTTTTCTTCCTTGCCCAAGATTGCAATAGTGGGTGTTGAAACCTGTGGTGGAGCTATCGGATCTCTTCTTGATCATGCAAACAAATGGCGAGTTACGATTAGGTCAGTGAATCAAAATATCTTAAAACTTCACACCTTTTACAGTGAACATGCTTGTATAGCGTTGGTAACAATGAGACAAATCTTATCCGAGAAGATCCTGTCGTACGCCGACCGATGTCGTGTTGACTTGACACGCAGGTATAGTAAAGTGACGATAATACAAATCGACAACGCAATCGCTAACGACAACAAAAACCATCTGATACAAAAATATAAGACAAGAGTTGTAGTTCAGTGCACTGGACAACAGCGAAGGTGGACGCCTGACCCATTGCAATAGAACGATTCGCAATATTTTCAATTTGATAAAAATGATTGCCACGGACAAGCCAACGCACGTCTTCCGATTACTCACCTTTGAAGATCCATGTTGCCACCGTCCTCATCACTATAATCACTGTCAACTTGTGGCTCGTCAGAATCCAAGTTAGGTAGAGGCGGTGCTTTGAATACCTCGTCCCCTGTTGGAATCAAGGCCGCAACCTCATCTGCGTTCAACTTGACACCATTGATTTCTGCTCTTAATCGAATTACTTCGCCATCTGCATTTCGTCTGGAACTTCTTTCTCTCTCCAAGTCGTGTTCCAGCCTATCTACTAGTGCCTTCTGTTCGGCTAATTCTTGTGGATCAACATCTCGCTCTACAAAAACTTGTTCTGTAATTATGGCAGGCTTCACAGGAGTACTAGAGTTGGATTGTTTGCGGCCAGGTGATTGTAAGGGCGAAGATGGTGGAAAAGGCACAGTGTTTTTCATGTTTTGGTTCTGTTGTCTCAAGATAGAGATTTCTTCCTCGCGTTTTGCAGATTGGTTTTTCTCATTCTTCAGCTTCTTTTCAAGCTTCTTGACGACTTCCTTCTCCTTCTCGAGTTCAGCCTCCAACTCAACGATTCGTTTCTCGAGTTTCATAATCTCTTCTTCCTTTGATCGCAGTTCCTTCTCACTGGCTGCCTTCGTTGCACTGCTATTCGCCTCAGCGGCCAACATCGCCTTCAAACTTGCCATTTCTAGTTTGAGTTTTTGGTTATTTGCTTTCAATTTGCCGATATCCTTCTGCTCGTATTTCAACGAAGCCAGCACCTTCTTCGCCATTCCTCGACGTTGTCTACATTGAAGAGCTATGGCCGCGCTTCTAATGCTGGTAAATAGGTGATGATGTTTACGCATTCGATACTGTGATTGAATCTTGATTGCGGCCAATATACGCCTAGTGGCATACCCTCTAAATAAGCTTTGAAGAAGAATTGAACCATTTGTTGCTCGGTTGAAACGCCGCAAGACAATGAACATACGGAAATTTTTGGTGAGTAAGGCTCCAGCAGCTTCCTCCCGTAATTTCCACCACCTTTCATTAAAGAAAACAAAATGAGAGAATGAAAAAAATGATAATTATCCAAAAGCATGTTACAATTGCGTACCTCTCCCGTCCTTTGCATCCACGGTAAAAACGTTGCATAGTGAGGACAGCATCGCACGTGATGAGATGTCGGACTCGTTTTTGTAAACCTCTTATCCAGGCTTGAAGAATCGTCGCTGATGCAGTCTGATGGAATACTCTGTGGGCTTCAAGGGCATCATGAGCAGGCTTCCTCATGAACACTTTTGTAGAACCAAGCTGCACGTCTGTTTTGGGAAAAACAAGAGGAATGGGCTGGGACTGCATGCGACGGATCTTTTCAGATAGGCTAATTCCTTCTTCGTGGACAGATTTCGTCCCGGCCTCTGCATCTTTCTTGCCTTCTCTAAGAAGACAATCTACCAACTTAACACACAGTGCCTGGGCATTTCTCCCCTCCAGGCTCCATGGCAGCTCCTCATCTGAAACTGTTGGCAATACCATTCTATAATGTTGAAAGAAAATTTCGTGATTCAATCTAACAGGAAATCCCATTCTCGCAACGCGAACTGCTTCAAGTACTCCACCGTATCGCAATTGTTCCGTGAGTCGCCTCCTCGTGAGCATATTCGGCTTCGCTGCATCATTGGGTTTGAGACAACGAATGTAGTGAGGCTGCGTACTTTCAATCTTTGACATCAATTGCGTGAGTTGCTCCTTGAATTGCTGTCCAACTGTCTTGGTGTTTGAAGACTTGCCCGGTTTGCTCGAAGCCGATCTCTCATCAGTTTCCTCCTTCTGAATTGCGTAAATATCTTTGATCAACCAACTCTCAGCGCTGTCAAATAAATTATGCGCTGTAACTGGAATTTCATCCTTGTTCTTTTCCAAAAATCCTGTTGTTGCAGTGTATTTCACTGGACCTGCAAAATGCCTCACTGTAAAGATGCTCTTGGCTTTGTCAATCGCCGTTGCCAAGAAACGTGAATTATCAGATTCTGTTTGATTCTTGTTGGGGATAAAGTGTTTGTACAACCGATCAGCCCAATTTCTATCGTTACCACGTGCACCTAGACGACACTCATCATCGAGCATGGCAAGAATACCACTAGGTCTACTCTGAATGGTATCAAGACAGTCCTGATTATCTGGAAAGGATATGAAATCCCACTAAACATTCCCAAACTCGACATGTTAGACAATCTTTTGGATGCAATGCAACGTTTTGGAACGATCTTGACTAATCTTCTTACCTGGATCTCTTCCCTCTCATATTCTGCTTGTTCCATTTTAAATATAAATTTATTGAACTGTTGCTGAAGTGCCTCGTTGGTAAAGTTAATACACAGTTGCTCAAAGGAATTGATACTGAAACACTCGAAACCAAAAATATCCAACACTCCAGTAGAAGAGCGAACTTCTGACTCATTCTTCCAAATAATAGATTTGTTCACCTCGGACACAACCCACAGGAACAGTGCCCCATAGATGGTCTTGGTCAATGCATCTCGAGAGTCCAATGCCTTTTCAGGAGCCAATTGAATAGTAATCGACTCTCCTCTCGTAACTAGAATTCTCTCAATCAGAGCAGCTCTCAATTTCGCCTCATCGACTCCAAGCAGCGCCGCTGCACTTTTAAGCTCCTCTTCATCCGTAATGGATGCAACCTCTTGACCACCTTCATTCTCGACACTATCGAATGTGACTTGTCCCAGATGCAACAATCCAGCAATCAACGAAAGAACTTTATCAATCCTTGCTTCATCCCATCCAATACTCTTCATAGCCTTTAGAGTATACGTCAATCCCTCTTCATCCGTAAACTCGCGCAAGGAAGGAGCACCTCCCTGCCCCGTATAATGATAGTAATTCGATAACTCCAGCCCATGAGTATCCCCATCATGAAAATTATACTTTTTCTTTTGTTCCTCTGTCGCACCACGAAGCAACTGATAGAAAATATGATAATTCCGTTCTCCGGACGCATGAAATCCCAAACGAACCTTTTCTAAAAGATAGGTCTGGACCTTGGCACCGAGGAGGGTTCCACCCCGACTGAACCCCAGTTCAATGAATTTTCCAAAACGACTCGAGTTGTCATTTCGTAAGGTGCGGGCATTTCCAAAGGTTTCCAGAATGGGATTGGACTGAAGGACTCGTTCCATGGTGGACATATCTCCCTCATTCTCCTCCTTCCCACCATTTGCAATCGCACCACCATTACCATTATCATCATCTCCCATGTGCGCCGTACCGAGTGTGGTCAAGTAGAGCATGACAATTTTGGTGGATTCGGTTTTACCAGCTCCGGATTCTCCCGAGATGAGAATGGATTGGGATGTGCGTTCGGGCGCCATCATTTGACGGTAGGAGAGGTCGGCGACTGCGTAGACGTGGGGGCCGAGGCTGGACGCTGATTGGCCCATTCCTTGGGATTTGAGGAGTCCGTCGTGGCGATACTTTTCTAGAATTTCCTGTGATGAGAATTTCATTAGCCGAGAGTTAGGATTAGAACCCAGAATCGTGA
>Ga0115005_10004295_pt1 | contig 11341 bp, 8 predicted proteins | sample ArcOceMetagenome_FD_87163 | JGI IMG/M metagenome (GOLD analysis project Ga0115005, IMG submission 87163) | Marine eukaryotic phytoplankton communities from Arctic Ocean - Arctic Ocean - Greenland ARC118M Metagenome | ecosystem: Environmental > Aquatic > Marine > Oceanic | place: Arctic Ocean...
TATCGGCACAGGACATGAAGAACATGATGCGATGGTAGACCGTCTTTAGTTTTGTGTCAGACTTGAGAATCGCCACGATGATGAGACTCGATGCGATTGCTGAAAGTGACCCAGTGAATCGCGGGACAATGGCCGCGAATGGCGTGTGGTAAGGAAAATTGATGGATGGAGTCGTCGTTTCTTCTTCCATCATTATCGCTTTACAGTAGGTTTAGTTTGTTAGGGGGCTTGAATATTGCGGAGGAGGAGTCAGTCATATTTTAATCAGCCCCGTGCCATTTCTTGACCAAAACAAACATATCAGATATTAGTTCGTTGGATGTGGTATGCAGGCAGGCAGGGAGGCGTTTTTGTTTGAGAAAAAGGAAGAAATTCAGCCGAAGATATCGATTGAACGCCAACTCAGGCCATTGTTCATGGGTCTGTGACAGCAAGTTCAAAGTGACATGATTTATGTGGCTCGCAAGGCTGGTTTTCTACCTCCTTCCTGACGAAATAATTGATTCCAAAATACTATCTGTGACAGAGTTGTATTTGACATGACGTATTTTAATAACGATTTTCGCTTGACATCAGAGGCCATTCCTTGTTTTATTGGTTTGGAATACAAATTCTTTGAACTACTGTAGATACGTGGTGTAGCAAGCACCACGAACGGATCGGCCGGCGTGTTTCGGCAGCCAGCATCAAGTCGTTCTCTTTTGCTTGTCAATCCGATCCACAGTAAAAAAACCTGTCAGAGCAAAAGAAAGGTGTTGATTCCAAGGCCGGAGTTACAGCGATCGATTCAAAAATCATTCAATCGTCAATCACATCAAAGAATCGTGTGAGTTAACGATTCATAATTATTGGGGTTTTAGGCCACTACGTGTAGTTGATCTGCTACGTAGTCGTCGTATTGGGCGTCTCCATGAATCTTTCTACGTAGTCGTCGTATTGAACGTCTCCATGAATCTTCAGTCTAAAATTAAAATATTAAAATAAGAAATGTGAGCCAAGTTCTAAACTGGGGGCTACCGTACAGTATGTAATAGCCCCACCCACCCACCATACCACAGACAGGCGAGCAGACAACAACAACCGACCTAAACTTTACCACCCTCGCAACGCAAATCGCAAGCGACGCAAGCAAATGTTATAACATACAAGTATTACTTCCACAGCCAACCACAACACAATGAATAACGACTTTTTTCGACGTTTGGTCAATGATGGTGATGGTAAAGCGAGCAAGAAGGAGGGGACCAAAGGAGGATCAGGGAAAACAACGAAAGAAATTGCTCGCGAGGCAGTCGAGGAAGAGTTCAAAGAGAGGAAACGAAAGAGAGGCAGGGACGATGATTACCTTTCGGACGACGACGACGACGACGATGATGAAGATGATGATGATCGAGATAAGAGAAAGGAAAAGGAAGATGCTACCGAAATGGCTGACATTGAAGCGAAGGAAAAGGAAAAGGAAAAGAAGAACAAGAATAAGAAAATAAAGTATCGCAATAGAGCCAAGGAAAGAAGAGAAGGCAAGACCAACGCTGATTATCAAGATTCTACTGCCGCAGTCAATCATTTAGACGAGGAAATGAGCAAATATCTAGGCGGTGATGAGGCCCATACTCATCTGGTGAAAGGTCTTGATAAAACACTCGCTGATAAAGTAAGGCGAGAAGTAAATGGACCGGGAGGACCGACAGAGGACCTCGACCTGGATAAGATAATGGAAGAGGCATCCTCGGCCAAAGCAAAAGCAGCTCACAAAGTAAAAATGGCTGCGACGCCAAAACAAATCAATGAACTTTGTCCAAACCAATCTACCCCTTTGACAACAGGAATGCTTTCATACCTAAAAAAGTTAGAGGGGCAAAAACAGAAACAAAGCATGGACGTGTTTGGCTCAGACAAAGCTGAGACTATTTCACAAGCAGGAGACACAATATCAAGGACTACTCTGAAATTTTCTTTGGATGCTAATGTAGGGGATCGCTTTAAAAGCTGGGAACTTCCCCAGGAAACAATGACATCAGCTAGTCAACATGAAAGAATGCGAGGTAGATCTGCTATGACAACATGTACACCGCTTGATCACAACCTTATCAATAAGATAAAGACCGTCTTTTCTGCAATGAAACGAAAGGCAGGTACACGTACCCCCAGTACAAAAAAGGTTGATGCAAACAAAAAGATGGAAACTGTTCAGATTGCCAAGACTCGTGACAAAGTATCGGTGCCGGGTGTTGCAGATAAGACAATTGCTGAAGATAGCGACGACGATATCTTTGGTGACATTGGGGATTATGTTCCACCAAAGGAAGTGACATGATTACGAGAATGGCTGTTTTGATATTAATTTAATTAAAAAACGATCCACGAAAAACCTAAAGAACGTATCATTATTTATATAATAATTATTCGTCTTCATAGATGACATTGACAGGCGGATATTCAGTCTCGAAACTTGGTGTTTCTAGAGTGACCCTGTGGTAGAGCTCCGAACCCATCACTAAAACAACAGCGCACGTAATGTGATACACATTGGGAAGAACGCCGTAATCAACGTCATCGACGAACACTTGGTAAAAGAATAAGGCCACAACGCTCGAAATGATACCAGCCGAGATACCTTTATGCATAATTTTAAATGCTCCCGCCGAACATATCTTCCCAACTGCATGACTGATCACAATAATTGAAAACACGTGAAGTAGCACAAATCCATATGCAAAATCACAATGCGCAGCTTCTGGATAGCCTCTAATTTGTTTTTCATCGCTCAATGTTCCAGCAACACACTGCAAGCCTTCCTTGAAATTCATCGACACACTCGAACTCGGATACTGATGAATCCAGTTCTGGACTTGTCTATCTGTTCCGTCTCCAGGTGCAGAAGGCATATCTGCAAGACCCTGCAGGGGGTAAAATATCGGAGACACCACAAACGCAAAAAATGCCGAGAAAATGCTCAATAGACAATTGAGCAAATCGGGGTCGACGGGTTGCGCGTAAGAAGCCAGCGTGTGCTCTTTGTACGATTGAGAGATGGCGCCTGGAATGTAACTAATGACAAAAAGTATTGTATTCATGGCAGTGCGATCCGCCATCAGGTCTGTGGATGAGAACATAGTTGGGACGCACAAGGTTAACACAGCGGGAGCAAGAGCCAGTATCGAAGATAGCATAATTAAGCTAGCTCCGAAAACTAGCTGCGAAGTTTGAGTTCCTGATTCAGCCGCACTCGCATCTTGAGCAGCAGATGAAGATGAAGGTGTGCCCAGTTTGGGTCGCGTGAACTTATTGATGAGCGTATTAAATGGTATCGTGACGTGCACGAGGATAGCTGTCAGAATGGGCGCCACATGAGAAGCACTAATGGCGCAAAGAAGCAGCTGCACTGAATCCAGTATCGCCATGAGACCAATATCTGCCAAAGGCAACATCGCAGTGGTCCTCTTTGATTTTCCGCATACCCAACGCAACAGCATCCACGTTCCGGTGATAAAGGCATGCGTGACAACGACAATTTCTCCGCCCACCACCATCCGGAAAGGACCCATGCGGTCTGCCATAATTTTGAAGCTGCATCTTTCCAGAGCATAAAACGCTGCGAGGACCAGGAACCAAAATAAGACTACAACTTTGTGCCGGAGACTCACATGCTTCCCTCCACTCAGACTAGGAACCCCATCACTACCAATCGTCTGTCCAGCCTGTTGGTATCTTATGCTGTTACTGGTACTACTCGACATGTTATGACCATCTTCGCGCCTACTACTAATGGTATTGTCAAAAGCAGGGGAATCCCAAACATCATCGGTATTGGTCACCAAGATGACTGCATCCCATATAAGTCGATACAGCTGTATAATTGGTTTCAGCACTGGATCCAGCCTCCTGCATTTGAATGATATTTTTCTTCTCTTGCTTTTGTTTAGGAGAGCTCGCTCCTCGTCTACTGAAGAATCTTCGTACGATATTTCCGAGTCGTCATCTTCATCATCGTCTTCATCATCGTCTTCTTCATAAGAACTAATTCCATATTCTCCTTCCTCCTCTTCCTCATCATCATCATCGTTGTTGATATGATCGTCATCGTTCTGTAATTCATCTGCATTTGTAATAGCATCCGCAATATGTGAATAAGATACAGACCCGTAGTTCTTGTTCTTACTTAGTTTGGTTTCACCAACAGGTATGTTATAACTGTCAACAGGTATGTTGTAACTTTTTTCTCTCTCATGTTGCCTCTCCAGGAGAGCTTCTTGTTGCGATAGCTGTTCTCGAAGCATGATGATGTATGGGAGAACGTAAAGTTACAGTTTCATGTATGTACTTTGAACTTGCACCCTATCTACTGTACTCTGTACTTGTATCTGCACTTTCAGCTTATGATTTGCACTTCGCACTTTTACTTGCGCCTTGCGACTTGCATCTTGCATCTTGCATCATTATTCGCATGTCGCCAATTTTTGTGTGGGTTTGACATTTTGTGTTTTTTAGACAAAAAAGGACAAGAGAGAAGGAGAATGTCGAACTTCGCCGATGCAACGACGGACGACGTTTAGACGTTGTTGTGAACGACGATGAACTCGAGGAGAGGATCCGCTCTACTAGAGAACTCGCATTGACCCTCCATAATCCATAACCAAAGATTACACACCAAACAAACTACATTCCATCACTGATAACGATTGGTGTCTCAAATCATTCAAGAAGAATAAAGTCAAAACAATGTCAATGCCAATGCCGCTGAAGAAATTTACAGCCTATGGATCGTCTCCATCACTGGCGACTTATCCCTCTCTACCAGATCATATAACTTGGATGAGATTATTTCTTGGTACGATTACATTATCATTCATTTATTGTCATTGTCATTGTCATGGATACACTACATGACATGCATCCATGGCATGAATCTCAATTTTTTCACTCGATCACAATGCAATGCAATGCAATGGTGTCACTCACCAATATATATCCATTCATATCAACATCAACAAACACAAACACAACAGGACTCGCATATGGTATTTCATTAGGATTCCGGGAGAATAGAAACGACGTCACCCTCCAAGGAACCATTGGCCTAATCTTTGGCCTCAACGTAATAACATTCCTGCCCATAATGTACCTGAATCTATACCTCAATGCTCAGACGGATAGCTACAAGGGATTAAATTTTGTCGGGGTTCCGAATGCCCTGGCCTTAATGATGCTGGTGTGGATTATTTTCTTTACCATGGCGCATGAGGAGGAGGAAATTGCGTTCGGCAATGCTTTTATTCAGTCTGTTGTAAAATCTGCTGTTGGGGATGATAGTGATGGTGATGTTGTTGCTGAGATAGTTGCGCCAGTTCAGGTTGAGGATTCTGAGTTTTAGTGATTGGGTTTGTTACATTGTATGGATGTTCAATGTGGGTAGTTTATTAATACGGTGCGGTGCCGTGAATGACAAATGTAAATGATGTAGAATGAAGAAAAGTAAAAAAAGATTGAGCTTCTTCGCAGGCAACGAAAAGCTTCTCTAATCTGTATGTTTGCGAAGCGCTACTATCAATTTTAAAATATGCCACTTGTACTTGGCAAGGCATCAATTTGAAATTTACAATCACCATCCGCCATCACTGAATGGAATGAATGACACAACCTATTTAAAAAAAAAGTATGGCTAAGGGAATGACGGAATGTAGATAATTTATCAATGTGTGTGTTTATCATGTTATCTTATTTTGAACGCCACTCAAATCCTGCATTCTCAAGACGCTTCATGTCAGTTTTAGATAGTTTACATCTCACGATTCCTCCCTCTTTGACAGCTTTGAAAGTCTGCCTCATATTACTGCACCAAATCCCAAGAGAATAGTGCGTATTCTTATTTGAATTTTTTAGAGGCACGTTACAGTGCCCAAACTTTGCTTTGAACGCCATGAGATCTTTGAAGCGCTCATCAAATGTCTTGCAAACTTTTCTTCTTTTATGAACCATTGTATTATACCACCTGTTTCTTTTCTTGCTCACTGCTGATTTGTTTTTCCAAGGGAACAATAAATTCCTTTACCAATCGGTCAAGCTGAACACGATCATAAATTCCAATTTAAATTAGTAATGCATCGAAGGCGATCGGAATCATGAGTGACGAGGGCGAGGATGATAGATACACACACCGATTTTAATTTGTTTGAAAATTGAGTGACAATTGATATTGATGAAAGAACCAATCAAACAGAAGACAGCATGCTTTCAAAATCAGCCAGCGTAGTCCTACTGTACACGTACGATAAAGAGAATCACCTTCTTGGAACACCATTCGATTCGATTCGTGCAGCGCAAAGAAACTAGTAGTAGCCATTGTGATGTATTCTATGCGCCACACTACAAGAACTGTACTGTAATGCAAAAATGGTATAATAAATACAGTACTCTGTTGCACATCAACATTACGATCATCATGCAAGTCAACTACACGTCACTTCAAACTACAAGAATGATACATATGATACCGGTACGTGTACTTGTAATCAAGAGAGAAAATAGTAAATTGACACCTGTCATTCAATGGGGTCGGATAAATAGAAACATGAAAAGAGGCCCCTAAAAAAATGACAATTTAGAAGGTTAAACGCCGGTTTGATTTGGAACGACCTTCAACTCTGCTCCCACCACCACTCACCATGTTCACCACGAACTTCACCACGCGTGACAACGCAACATTACTTGTATCGTACCCAGCCCGCCGGGACTTTGCTTGGAATCGAACCCGAATGAGAATAGACGCAAGCAAAACCAAACCAAATCAAACAAGCCAAACACGCCAATCCATCCATCATCAAAAAAACAATTCCACAGCCGTTGGCATTCGCAGTAGAGCTGATGAATTGAAACGACGGCGCAAAGAAATATATTCCAAAAACTTACAAGTAACATACCGCTAGGCAGACGACAAATACCACAGTACAGTATGATGACATCAGGAGACATTTGGTCTTCGGGGGCATTTGCATTCGAATCCCCCCTCAAAGACCTCCTGGACTCCCTCGACTACTCCCTCGAGGACCTCCTCCAGGAAGATGAGCTCCTGCAGGAGCTGCGGGGCCTCCATCCCCAGCTCATTACTTTCTTCAGTTCGGAGGAGAATGTCGCACAGTTGGTGAAGTGTTTGGTGATGCCCCCCCCTCCTCCTTTTGAGGAAACTGTAACTGTTGTTGAAGTTTCAATCAATGTTGATGTTGCAGTCGATGTCACGCCGGATCAAATCATTGCGGGTGATGATGATGATGATGATGATGGTGATGGTGACGAAACGAATGAAAATGAATGGTCCGAAGCGGATGAAGCTGAAGCGGATAAAGATGAGACAGAGGACAATATCAATGACAATGGTGAAGCATTGGCCAACGGCGATGATCATGATCATGATCATGACAATCTTGATCACAATCGCAGCTGCGAATCAGAGCCTGAACCCGACATGTCGGAATTGGATATATCAAGAGATACGATTGATTCAGTGGATTCAGATGGGATCCCCTCGCCCGGGAAATGGCTGCTCGATAATACATCGGAACCGTCCGCCAATGCCAATGAGAATGAGAATGGGGAAAATCAACACGAAAATCATGAGCACCATGAAGAAGAACCAACAAATAACAATGCGGAAACTAGAGAAGAATACGAGAATAGATATATCCGCTATCCATACATAGCCTGCGAGGTGATTTGTTGCGAAATCACAAACATACTCGATATCATCGTCGAGGGGAATGTGCCCATAGAAACACCAACACCAAGCGGTAACGGTAACATCAACGGTAGCGGCAATGAGACGGAACGGGAATCCATTTTAGATCTGCTATTTTCCATGCTCTTCACCACGCCTACGTTTGAACTAGACGATCGCAGAGCTGGATACCTTGAAAAGATACTCACCATGCTGTTCCGCAAAAAACGCGCCGCGCTCACGGCTTATATCAACGGGGATCATCTGGATCGAATCCCCACCTCCACGGATACGGATATGGATACGGATGCTGACAAAGAGGAGGAGGATCCATGCGGGGACGTGGACAGCGTGCAACAAGAGAATGGGGATATGCACGAGAATGTCGCGAATCATAGAGGAGGGGGGATACGGCTTCTCAACGTCCTGTTCAAGCATTTGCACTCGAATTCGATTGCGCAAATTATTCAAAAATTGCTCATGCCCAAACCGCCCTCTATGCTCAGTATGCATGGTAGTTTTGATGCAGATAGGGATCATAATTCGTTGAATCTTGGGGATGAGGATGAGGACGATGACGATGAGGAACATATGGATACGGATGATTATGGGGGACTCAATTGCGATTGGGCAGATAGTGAAGTGGGGTTGAATCTGATCTTGGAACATCTAATGGTAGAACCAACCGGTACCAATACCGATACCGACACTGCCGGTACTGCCGGAGATCAAGATTCAACCAGTGAGGAGAATGAAAAGATTCTCAATGCTTCGCAGCACGCCTGTGAAATTTTATCCACCGTCATCCAGCATTCACCGCTGAGTTCCAACATTATGAAAATCATGACTGGAGCACCAATTTTGTCTCGACTACTGGATTGCGCATGTGGAAACGTCAACGTAAACGTGGGCGGATCCGGATCCCCACCGTCGAGCTTTAGCATGCACGACTCCACCATGACGACCGCCATGAATGTACTTGAAATTTTGATTCTGCAACTTGGAGGCTATGGAACTGTTCCTGCATCTAGCTGTAGTCCACAGGGCGACTATGACGAGCAGGATTTGAATGGAAATAGTGTTAGCGATGGTGTTTCAGATAATGAGGATGCCAGTAATTTTGAGGGGCACAATCACAATCATCATCCTTCAGACGCTTTGAAGGAAGCAGAGGCTGTAGCGCTCGTCCAGCTATTGCCGGCATTCTTGACCAACATTCTCAATTTACTAAAGCACCCACATACGGATGGCTGGAAGTCACACTTTCAATATTCAAAGAAGCCACAGCAAATGCTTGGAGCGTCCCGTTTAAGGATTGTTCGGCTCCTCGAGTCTTTGGTACTTTTAAGCATCCGAAATGTCGATTTGATTCTCTGCACTTCGGAATGTTTGGAAATATGTCTTGGTTTGTTTTGGGATTTCCCCTGGTGCTCCATGCTTCATCAGAGTGTCGCGAATTTGTTGGTTCATATTTTAGAGGGGGGGGATGAACGCATTGATCTCCAACTTTACTTTCTCAATCGGTGCAATCTTCCCAAGAGATTGATGGACTCCTTTGAATCACCGTTATTTTCGTCTTCTTCCGAAGATGGACAAGAAGATGAACCTACAAAAATGACTGGGGAATTCTCTACACGTACCGCTCTTGAAATGAAAAGTTCTCGCACGGAATCCGATTCCTCTTCCATGGACGTAGAACAAGGAAGTGACGAATCCTCCCGAGGGGATGATCCTATCAATATGAAGGCATCCAACAATAATGTTGAAAATGTCATTGCACGGGAGGAGGATACGAGTACAAAGGAAGTTGTGCAAATAAATGGCAATGCACAGAATGGTGAATCCTCTCGCAAAGAATCCAATACAATGAAAAAAGAAATCACTTTTCGAATGGGATACATGGGGCATGTGATTATAATATGTCAAGCTTTAGTCCATGCTTGCGGCGCAATGGATCAAGGGTCTGATGCCAATGCAGAAAATGCTGAAGAGAAAGATACCGCAGATAACGATCAAGGCAATGATGATGGTTCCAACAGGTCGCTGTCGACATCTGAACACTCCCGCCCTCAAAAGTCTGAAGAATCTGGATCGGAAGATGATGTTTCTTCTCGTCCCGCGCCAAGAAATATGATTCTGACTCTTCTTCGTGCAAACCGGCATTACAAAACGTGGATAAATTTTGTTACGACAACGTTGGCATCTGAAACGGCTGTACAGTCCACTCCTTTAGGAGGCTTTAATGCGCAAGAAGAATTGAATGCGGCTGAACAATATACGGAATCCACTCTAGAAGATAGCTTTGGTGGCCAGTTTGACGTTGACGATGATGGCGACATAAATGAGAGTGCTGGATTCGGGACCTTCAGTGTCGATAATGGGGACATAGATATAGACGATGTTGATGTTGATATCGCTGCTAGTGTGATGGAATCAATGAACATTGCGCCTTCGGGAGATATGACTCCCGAGGGATCGGGACAGTCGAAGGGTCACAACAGGCAAAGAGGTGTGATTGTTGGGCAAGGAGTTGGAAACGGAACAGCTTTTGGAACAGTCGTCGAAATGCATCAAAAGCCCAATGAATACGTTTACGATGATCCGTTGGGCGCGAGGCATCATTTTGATGACGATTTGAACAACGATTCAGATGACAATGAGACCGAGGAAAGCGGCGATAACGAGAATATTGAAGGAGACGACGAAGCTCCTGTTATGGATTTATTCGCTGGAAACTTTGATTTTGAGAAAACCAATATAGAGGCTGATGAGAGCGACGATGCGGAAGGGTGGGCAAATTTTGATGACGGAGAATTTTCGTCTGGAATAGTTGACGATGCTATCAAACAGCCTACACAAACATTCGATGCACAAAATGATCCATTTGGTGCATCTGATGTATTTGGTATCGTTGCAGATAATGCGAATATTATATCTTCTCTAGAGAATATGGACGATGACATTGACATTGGGAGTGGAGAACAGAAAACAAATGAGCAAACTTCACACATTGAAAATGAAGAACAATAACGCTACGTGTACCTAACATTCTAGTTATTATATGAAGACCACAATATCTTTTCGAAGATAAGTTTGAGTACACGTACCCTACACTAGGGTATTCCTCTTTTTCAAGCCAATTCTAATCAATGTCGCTTTTTGGCCTCGTCGGGCATCAGCATTCTTGTCACAACCGAAACAAGCGTAAGCTCTTTCGAGAGCTCCTTCTTCGAATATTTTTATCCTTTTCCGAGAAGACCCCCTGGCAGTCATGGTACTTGTAACAATCTGGCCCTCCAGCTTATCAATGAGGGCCACATCACAATAGTGCCATCATATCAACAATCGGCACAACCGTGAAGTGGAAACGCGCGAACAGGCGATTTTGATTTTATCTCGGGCGTAGCCCCTTTCTTGGTGGAAATCAAAGGAAGTGAAAGATATCTGACAGATGAATTGACCAAATATGCTTCGAACCTGCAAAAATCTTCTTTCGATTGGCAGAAGAAATTATTTCGAGGGCTGGATTTTCGTCCAATTCAGTCTAAAGAGTGAAGGTCGGTTGCGCAACAAACTTATTTTAATAATCACACATTTTTTACGAGAAAAGGCTATAAATGGCCAACATAA
>Ga0115005_10004296_pt1 | contig 11340 bp, 9 predicted proteins | sample ArcOceMetagenome_FD_87163 | JGI IMG/M metagenome (GOLD analysis project Ga0115005, IMG submission 87163) | Marine eukaryotic phytoplankton communities from Arctic Ocean - Arctic Ocean - Greenland ARC118M Metagenome | ecosystem: Environmental > Aquatic > Marine > Oceanic | place: Arctic Ocean...
AAACGGATGTTTTAGGGATGTGAGATTTTATGCACACAATATAACCCGTTGCGGTACATGGGATCAACCAAAAAAGTGGCATTCTGTTGACCAGAGAGCTTACGAACAAAGACAGTCCATACTTTTAATTGGTTTCACGGCTGATCAAGATAAGGCGGCTAGAACGATGCAGCAGCTATGGAGGGCTCGAGTAGCAAGGCGACATTTGACTTTGATACTCAAAGCGCAAAGATTGATGTCTACAGCAGAGGAGAAATATGAAGCCGAACCTCACTGTCTAGAGGCTCTTTGTAATTACACCCTAAAAACACATGTAGGTGTTAGAGATGTGGCAAAGGCAGAGCTTCTGTATAAAGATTGCATTGATCGAATGCTTGCTAGAGGAGGAGATCATTCATTTATTTTGTACGGCTATGCAATTTTTCTTGCAGGCAATACCGAATGTGAATACTGGTGTTACGCAGAACGTGGAAGAAATGCCGAAGAGAGATACAGAAAAAGGCACAATGCAAACAAAGCATCGGTTTACTTGGTCGCAAACGAATATTATCGACATATTACAATTAGCCAACAACAATCGATGCAAGCTTGGCACAATTATGCTCTTTGTAGGTGGATTTGTTTTGATGACATTCGGGGGGGCTCAGTTGCATTTCAGAAAGCTCTCAAAAGAGCTCCAAATGATAAAAGAATTCTACAAAATTTGAATGACATGTTACGCAGACATCAAAAACCTGCACGAGCTGATTTTGATGTGTACGATCTCTACTAGGGCTCCATAGATATTGTAAAATTTCAGGAAGATATTGAAAATGTGTCTTTTCCTTAGTAAGTGCGATTATCGCATTAAATTACTTCGGTGGTAAAGGGGGTAGCTTGGAATCATTTGGAAATTCTTTAGGCAGAGGACTGATACGATACATCGTAGCATTTAGATTCTTTTTGGCCGGGGTACTAATCAGATCCTGGGATTCGGAATCTTCTTTTATTGTCCTCGAGCGTGGCGCAGAAGAAAACTTTCGTTGCCTTGATGAAGGTCCCCGCATCCCACTTTCATCAAATCCATCAAAGCCACTAGCACGTACAATCGGTGGTGATATACTTCGGTCAATCTGGTTCCGACTTCTCTGTCTTGATGTTTTATGTGGAGTCCTGCTTGCATAAGATTCATTGGACATTGTCTTAAAAAGCCTGGACGAAGTTACCTCCATCCCAGATGTATCACTTTTTACATCTTCTTCAAAGTCAAAAACTGGTGACATGCTTCTGTCACTTTGAAGCCTTCTTCGACTCCTTCGACTCTTTTGTCTACGAGGAGACCTGCTTGCATAAGATTCATTCTCGTAACAAGATAGGGCTTCTTCTTCTTTCTCAAACATATTGTTGGAACTGACACTACGAATCATACGTGACTCAGTCGAAAGGACTGAGTTATCACCATCTGAAATCATGAAATCTCTGGGGTGTTCAGGAAAGCGATCGCGATGCATGTTCATATTGCGTGGGTCAGTGGATGCTCTGACAGGTCTTTCAGATGGTTTTCGGAATATGTCATCCTTCTTCCTCCGATTCTTCTTCTTTGAGGAAACGTGTTGAGTATTTCGATGCAGTGATGAGGACGATGGTAATGGTTCATCCCGGTTGAAATAGTCATCTCGTTGGTTATTGCTTTTCTTTTTCTTCTGTTTGCGATCAGAATCACAAATGGCATCTCTGACAGTTTCGACAGATCCACAAAGATTCAGCATACCATCCATAAGAGATGTAACTTTGCTTGGTGTAGACATGTGATCTGGCGTATTTGACGAGTCAGAATTCACTCCATCTGTCGTAGCAACACTAGCTTTATCACGGCCAGAAGGTTCATTCTTTTGCCGGTGATACTTCCGAAAGCCTCTATACCCATGACGAATCCTCATGCCTTCCACTTCATAAAATAGGATGTAAGCCTGTTGCTGAAGGACAACGTCGACGCTTACTTCTACCACAACTTCATCATTCGCCTTATACCATCTTTCGCCACACTTGATAAACGCTAAATAGTGACCACTCTCGCATCTCTTTCCTGCGTGTACTAATACTCCAACAAGCTCATAAGGGGGCGGTTTACTCTGATTCGCCCGACTCATAAATTCCCCAATTTCCAAGGAGAGGGGATATCTCACATGTTTCGATAATCGCCTCGTCCGGCCATAAACATCGAAAGAAAAACGTTTCAAATGACAGACGAGAACCGTTGGAGCAGTGGCCAATCTAAGACCCTTACTCACGACCCGCTTTGTTCTACATCGATCGCAATGGACTTTATTATCTTCATCGAGCAGTTCAGTCTGTGTAAAATGACTCAGAGCCCCCATGAGATCTTTAATATCCCCCTGTTGTATATCAAGACTAAGATCCATATACCGATCTCTTGTAATACTAGCCCTATGGCAAGTCTGACAAGTGACTGCAGATTCCAACAGCCCATCAAACAAACTTGACAGCTTTTTATTGTGCCCATCCAGTGTGAGACTCGAGAGCAAAGATCGGAGAAACTCATGCGCATCCTCCTGCTGATACGGCCGAAGACACGGACTAAGTTTGTTCACATGCCGGGTGATGCCCCCCGGATCCACAACCCGATGATCATTCGTCACAGAGAAAAGGTGAAAAATGCTATTCCAGTTATTCTGATCCCCCAAAAGATTCATATGCGAGGCGGTGTATATCCGTGTAATATCCGTTAATTCTCCCGTAAGCCACTGGCAATTTTCGTGCTTGAGAATTTTCTCTCTATTTTTGCGACGGGTTTCTCGAGCCTTTTGCCGGAGGGATCTTCGGGCTTCTTTCTCGTCATTGTCATTGTTATCCTGACCCTCGTCCGAATCGTTGTCTGCGGAATCCACGCTGCCGCTTCCGAGGGCCAGTAAGCCGGGGTTGGAAGAGTAGCGTCTGAAAATATGTGCACTTTTGGGGTCTAGGAGGGCATGGCTCAGAGCGGTGCTCAGAATGCACTGTAGGGCGGCGTTAGCATAGCACGTATTTCCTACATTCTGAAGACCGACGGGTGGAAGATGTTTGTCCTCGCTGCGAGTGGATTTGGCGTCCAGAATAGTAAGGCGGCTACTATCCCTGTCTTTGAACGTGGTCGTGGTCTTGCTTTTTGTTTTGTAAGGCCCAGGTGCAGGTGATATTGATGCGCAGGATATGACGCCTGATCCTCCTCCCATGATTGATAGTTTCGATGAAACTTATGAATGAATGGAACGAATCAATCAGGTGATTCGTGTGTTTTGTGGTTCTGTTGACTGTAATCAGTTTGTTTGAATTGTGGAATTTACAGGCAAATTCAAATAGGCCAGGACCACGGAGAAATGTAGGACAACGACTCTCCTATGACGGGCTTCTCGGTGTGCAATGATGTAGCTGATTCGATTTCCTGTCTCTCGAGAAGCAGGAAACTTTAACTTTATTTTCAAATGTACTAATTATGAATTGTACGAATTGTACGAATTGTACGGTAGTGCTTCTCCTCAATGTTTGTCACTGCGTGTCTTGTATAGGTTTTGGTTAAGCTGGGTGTTCGTTTCCATCAGATCATCGCCCAAAAATTTAATCCCGTCGAGGAGATTTTATTGTGCCATTTTGCTAAAATATTTTGACAGATTGATGATAGGGGGTTATGTTTTGTACCCCCTACTGCTGATTGTGTCTTCGAAGACTATGCATACCGAGTATGAGAAGAGCAAATGAAGAACAAAACACTCATCATACACCCATAAAGTTTGACACTACTGCTACTTCTACATTCGTTCGCCGACACAAATTCTTGGCAACATCAGACGAAAAGAAAGCAGAAAGAAAACCTTGGTGTTTTATTTTATCATAAGAGTCACGATTGCAACTTCGCATGAAGATACATAATATTGAAGACATGACACCTGCTTCCCCACCTGATGGGTCGGTACCTGACGGTCCTGATCTACATCCAACATCGGAACTGGGGTGCTTCCTTAAAACACTAGCAATGACAGCTAATGCGATCCATTTCACGCAATGCATTGCCGGTATCACGGGACTTTCCTACGCGATTGTTATTTCTTTTCATAAACCGGATCCTCAGCATGGAATCGCAATCTTGTTGGAAATTTATTCATTAATTCTTTTCACCGCTGGTTCCATGGGGCTTTTGGGGATTTCTAAGCCGAATTGCAAACGGATCACTTTGAAGATCAGTTTAATGAGTGCGCCTTTCCTTGCGTGTTCCTATTGCATACTAGCTTTCATTCTCTTAGTGGAGAAATCATCGGTCCAACGCTACTTGAAAGAGAAGGAGACGCAGCTTTACATTTCCGATCGAGAAGTTCAATTTATTGTGACGTCTTATTATATCCTTTTTGCACTGGCTGCAGTGGAAGGATTGAGATTCTACATTGTGAGAAAGTTGAAGAATGATCTTGATGAATTTGATCAAGCTCAGAGGAGAGGAATGCTTCATAATCATGCCCGCACTGCAGCAGCAGCGAGGAGATCATGGGATGCGAATCCGCATAACGACCGTGAACCGCTTACGACTCCGCTACTCTTGGATAACGGTGGTGGTGGTGGTGATGTTTCGTCCGTTTCGTCTCAGCGGCAGCAATCGTCTTTGCAAGATGAATCGACTGCATCATGGTGGGAGGAACCAGAAGAAAAACAATCTTCGTCACTGAATATAAGTGGAAATAGTGGAAGCGGTGGATGGATGTCTAGAGTTTTTAATTCATCGGCTTCGGCTTCATCGGATAAAAATGGCACAGCAGAGACTACATCAGGAGGAGTGAAAGAGGATTGCAACGCTTCCACCTCTTCTGCAGGATTTGCTCCAATAGATGATGAATTAGAGACAGGCTCCACACCGTGGCATGATACGCCGAAAATTGATAATGGCGGCGGACCTGATCTATCTTCTGCTGGATTCTCTCCAATAGATGATGAATTAGAGACAGGCTCCACTCCGTGGCATGATACGCCGACAATTGATAATGGCGGCGAACCTGATCTAGGATGGGCGAATCAGGAAACCGATTTATAAATGTTGTATGTACGTGTGCACTCGTTATATTATGTAAAAAAATTGTAAATTTCTTTTCAGTATTATTTACATATGTTACTGCCAAGATTAGTGGAGGGCGCTTCAGCATTTTCACAGCAGAAACCCCGCAGAAAATGTTATCCTAGTTTACCTTCAGCATTTCAAGGTATCTTCCAATGAATAGAAAGAGGCACCGCACCGCTGTCATTCTAACCGACATAATGGTTTAAGAAGCGAGTATCATACAAACATTCACCATTCTCACAAGCAAATTCCCAATCGTCACTCTTTTCTTGTTGTTTCTTGGGGAAGATATAGTTTGTCTGTGGATTGGAGCCCAAAGCTATCCTGGCTCTGGCGATATTACCACTCAGAGTACTGATGGGGGTACCAATAAAAACAGACGAAAGGACACCTAGCATCATGTCACCTTTAGCAATAATGTGGGAGGTTAGTTTTCTGCGTAGAGAAGACTGTCACCTAAAAAAAATCTTGTGCAAAATAGTAAGTACTCACCTCCTACCCAACTCAAATCATCTGGGACTGTCATCACATTTAACGTGGGGTGGTTTTCAAGCGCTTTCGTGATGTTGGGATTCAATCCATCCGAGATAACATAGATTGGTGCGTCCAGGTGATTACTAGACCGGAGGATACTCTCGATGTAAGACGGATTCAACATACATGGTGCTACAGCATCAATTCGAATATCTGTCTCCTTCTTTACTCTCTTTGCCAACCGACCTAACCTTTTCAAGCATGCGCCATTTTTCATCCATCGACTGTGAATCACCACGTATTTTTCAGGTAAGCTGGTTGAAATGGCAGAGCACATGTCGCGATCTGCTTTCCCTGTCGCTGACTTCTCTATTGCATGTGTCCAAAGATATTGTAACACAGGAATGCGCCTTTCCAGTATGGTTGATACGTTTGACTTTGAGTGATAATAATACATCTCATCCCCGGTCATGTATGCAACTGATTTATAATCACTTGCTGAATCAATAATCATGTTTGCCGCAGTATCCTGACTAACGATCTTTATGTTGAGGTGGCATTCAATATTGCGTTCCCACTCCTCTTTATTGTCAGCAAAATTCTTTCCAAACAAAAGTTGAAGAACATCAGTAGCCCATCCACTTCTGGCCACTGCTAGTGTTGAATTGTGATCTTGAGCGTAATCCATGGCATGTAAAATTGCATTGATATGGTTGTTAGTCTTTACATGATGCATGTTATCATATCCTATTACTACCACCTGATGCTTGTTTACATCATTCGTAGTAGAAGCCGAGGAGGAGGAAGTTGTGTTGAATTCGATCTTTCGGCCGCAAATGTTCACGCGTGTGTCGTTTAAATTTTGGTATGAAGCACCACTGAGACCCCCATTATCAGTTTCTAGTGTTTTGACGGAGAAGGACATCCAAGCCAAACGAAAGAGACTTAGCAGGACCATAGCTGAAACTCCTTGAGCAAACAATCGCATTGAAGCATTATGATTGTGATATTTGAATTTATTCTGATACATTCCTACCTACTTTGAACTTGTACTGTAGCTCTTAGAAATAGAAAGAGTAGTCTGTATCGATAGCGGCAATTCCTGTAATCTCAAAGAAATTCCAAAATCCCAGGCAGGAATTTGTATGATAAAGCTAAAAGTTCTAGGATTCAAAATCAGTCGTGTTTTGTCTTTTTGGGTGCAAGAAAGTCTCTAAAGAAACGGCTGGCTCCACGGTCCGGTCGCCGTCACACACGTCGTGTTCGCTTCGCCCTCTATTCTACCACCACCAATTCAAACTTTGTACGTGTACGCGTTCAACGTAGGGGGAATACATTATCTTTCAAACATTGTCACTTGGATGCACTCTTGAAAAAAGATTATTTCGTCAAATTAATTAATTAATAGGTCATTAGGCTATCTATTTGCTGAGAGAATCGTTTTTTCCATCCTCCATGTATACTAGGATATAGATCATCATCATCCCCGCGAAGAAGTGCCCCCAATCTATCCACAACTTCTTTCGAAGACGGTCTCTTTGCACAATCACTCGACCACATTTGTTGCAATACATTTTGTATTGCAATAGGCCACGTCTCGTCGAGAGAGGGTCGACGACCTCCCTTGAAAACTTCTTGAGTGAACGCCGAAGAATCTTTTAGCATAACAAAGGGTTTTGTCAGGCTCAGTATCTCATGCATGACCAGGGAAAAGGAATATACGTCGACCTTGAACCCATATGGCATTTCGAGCGCCACTTCGGGACTCATATACCTACACGTACAGTATGTATAGAAAGAAAGTGCCATGTTCAGATGCCACAGTTATGCATGTTGTTCACCTCAAAGTATGATCCCATTACCAGTACCGTATGCTACAAGTATTTGAACTTACCGTATTGTGCCAGTCAAAGAGGTCAAATCAAAGATTTCATTGTCATCACCATCAACACCTCCATCACTCGTGGCATCACAGTTTTTACCATCTCTTCCAATACTCTTGGCCAATCCAAAATCAAATAACTTGACAACGTTATCATCTGCGAATCCAATGTTATCAGGGTTGATGTCCCGATGAACAATCCCCTTTGAGTGCAAGTATCGTATAGCATCTGCGACCTTGGTGATAACAACCATCCGTTCCAGCCATAGATCATCAAGTGCCTTTTTTGATTTCATGAATGAGGGCGTGATCCCTTTATCGTCTTTCCATTTGTACAACTTATTCCTGAGTGTCGATCTAAGCTGATCAATAATCACAAAACTTATCCTTGACGGAACCGGCGATGGCGATGAGGCATTATTATTATTGTCACCACCCCTAGCCTGCTGCTCAGCGTCTGCGTCTGCATCGTCATCGCATGATCCTACTGCATACAACGAAATAATATTCGGATGGGAGCACTTTGCCAAAACAGAAGCTTCTGCAACTAGATCATTCACACCAACATGATACCTCTCCTTTCTGAGACTAGGTTTGATTCGCTTCAGAGCTACCCGTGGCGGCTTCTGCGCGAATGGATCCATCGGTTGTGGAGTGGTGGTATAGCCCGGCACCACGATGTTTTTGCTAGAGTGGTGTTTCTCCTCGTAGTCCTTGAATTGTTTGGCTAAAGTAGTCCTTGCATGTTGTTGCCCATTCGCTTTGGTGTTAGACGGTGGTGTTGGTGGTGTTGGTGGTGTGTTTATGGGTGAGGCGGATGCGGATGTTGCTGTCGATGTGGTCGATTCTTGTGGATTTACTACCTTGATCCAGCGGACTGGTGAGACTGTACAGAAGCCGCCTGAGCCAAGGACCCGGTTGGTGACGCCGACTTCATCCGATTTGAGTATTGGGACAACATCTTCCGGTGCGCTCGTACGTGTAGAGCCGGTGTGTTCACTTTTGCGCTCTGCCATCGTTGGAACTTTGAAGAAAAGATATGAGTGAGGGTGGTATGGAAGTATCGATAATGTGGAATAAACAGTGTGAGTGATTATTTGAAGTAGTCCACGCTGGCTGGCGCGAGCCAGCCAAGATCTTTTGGGCCCGCGCCAGCCGTCGCGCATTAAAAAAACGACATGATCATATCACCAAGCACCAAGAACGGAACACAGCTCAATACCAATCAACAATCAATCTCAATCAATAAAAAAACAACAACAACTGATAACAAACAACAACAACAACCCATTTATCATCTGGAATCTTAGTCGATAAGAACAATCGTCCATTGACAGGGTGAATTTCTTTTGAGAAAATTCTATATTATGAAAAAACAAATGATTGCTGCCATGATAATGTCGATAACCTCATCCTATCGGGTGCAAGCACTGAATAATCTACCGCTGCCAAAAAGAAACGCAGCAGCTTCTTTCCATTCCTACACAAATTCAAATGTAAATGCAAACGTATTCTCGAAACAATTGAAATCGAGGATGACGTACACTACTTCCACCAAGTTATTTGCGGCTCGATCCAAAAAAACTGTCAAATTGACCTATGCAGATATTCTCACCAAAGAAGACGGAATTATGCACCCCCGCTCTCTATCCGATGGAACTATCCCCAGCCCAAAAGCCCTTTCGCCATCCGCAGCAGCTGAATTTAAAGCATGCCCTCAGAGCTACTTATTTCAATACTTGTATGGAATTCGACAACCCACAAACACGGCACTGGCAAAAGGATCCGTCTGCCACAGTGCGCTCGAACAACTGTACGATTTGCAACCCAGTCAGCGGACTTTGCCCAATTTGCACAACTTATTTCGAAAGAATTGGTCTTCCGAAAGGATGTCGAATGATTACAAGGATCTATTTGATCGTCAAGATGAAATAAGTGGAGGGGTTTCGCGAGATATGGATGCGGAACGCCAGTGGGGAAATGAAGCATTGTCCATACTGGAAAACTATTTTCAATTGGAAGATCCGAGGTTGATACCGTCGCCAAATCCTATCGAGAGGGAAATTTGGGTCAATGCAAAGCTGGCGTTTGACCCGTCTTTGGGATCAACTGGTAGTCATCCCAAACCAATGACAGAGGACGATCCAGAAGACAGATTTCTTGTTAGAGGTATTGTGGATCGTTTGGATTTTGTAGCCATTCCACCGTCACCAAGGGACGCCTTCAATCGGCACAATGGGGATGAGTCAGAGTCATCGATGCAGTCTTGTGTGAGAATAGTCGATTATAAGACTGGGAAAGCTCCAGACTTTAAATATTCACCAGCGACGAACGAGCGTATTGCGAGTGAGAACATGTGGCAGCTCAAAATTTACGCTCTGCTTCTACGAGAAATGATTGCCAACGGGAAAAATAGAAGTCGAAGTGGAAATTTGAAAAACATCAACGCCCAAGATTTGCGTCTTTTGAGGCTCTTGTATCTGACGAGTAAAGAGGGAGAAGCAAGATGGCTTGATTTAGATTTGGGGGAGACGGAGCAGGAAAGGGATGAAGCCTTGCAAGAAGTTCACGTCGAACTTGTCGAGATTTGGGAAAGTATCTTGGCATTGGTAGCAGAGCAAGATCCGAGGAGTTTTGTGCATTGTGATAGGAAATTTTGCTTTTGCCACAAAATCAGACCAAAGTTTGAACATGGATCTTTATATCAACACGAACACTTGTAGATTGCTAAAGAGAAAGTGTTACTTCACACTACTATTAATATTTACTGTGAAACACCTTCTTCTTTGTCTAACTTTCCTTGTTGTAATATAACGCCTTTCAGCGCTCCCTTCTCATCGTAGCAGCGAAGGATGCATTTTATTTCACCCGTAGTCATGCATGCAGCTCCGTATTGGATTATTTGCGATGTGCAGTTCAGAAGAAAGTCGTCCAAACTTGTACTTGTAGTACCCCAGTAATCCCTGAAATTTTCATTGCTAGCTATTATGTTTTCGTCACCTTTACCCCATGTTTTAATCCAGCCTTTGACTTCAAGCTCATTTGGCTCAATTTTAGATTTGCTACTGATTACGTTACTTTCGTCCACAGTAGACTGCTCCCACTTGGCTCGCTGCAACATCCATGGTTGAGTGACACTCGGCATGCGACAAACAATATATTTTCCCCAGGTTACACCCATCCCCAGGCAGTCAATATCCTGCTGAATAGTAGATTGGATCTTATCATTTCCTTCAGATGACATCTGGCTCTGTAGACCGCGTACGAGGGTCTGCCACGATCCAGACGAAGAGTCAAAGAATACACGAATTTTTGGCATCGTCCCAAAAGTAACACATCCGACTGCACTGACTGGACCATCTTCATCATTCGTTACCTGGATTGGACCTTGAGTGTAACTTCCACAATCAAAGTAAATAAACCCATCATCGGCTCTATTGTGATACATACCACTCGTACGTGTAGTAGACGAGGAATCTACGTGTGCTTCTTGCGGCACTTCGCGTATGCCCTGTACTGCTCCACCACACGAACGCATGACTTCTTCTACCTCACCGATAAACAGGTTTTGGGATTTTTGCGGGATGCCCCAGGCCCCAACAACTTCCTCACAAAAGTTATCAAACCGAGGAGGGATTATGGGCGAGAAGGATGCCGTTGGTGTTATAAGTTGAGATATGACCAACAATTGCGACAATATTAGCATTCTCTGAAACATGAATTCGATCGATTTCTTGAATGTAGGCTCCACCATAATTTTCCAAGAGAATGCTTACGTGTACAGTATTGATGCCTCTCCGCGAAAAGTTGGAATTACGTCTGATCAAAGGCTCACTTCCCTGAACGTAAATCTTAATGATGCAACAACTTGTTCAAACTGTTTGTGATGTTTGATGTTTGATGT
>Ga0115005_10004297_pt1 | contig 11338 bp, 9 predicted proteins | sample ArcOceMetagenome_FD_87163 | JGI IMG/M metagenome (GOLD analysis project Ga0115005, IMG submission 87163) | Marine eukaryotic phytoplankton communities from Arctic Ocean - Arctic Ocean - Greenland ARC118M Metagenome | ecosystem: Environmental > Aquatic > Marine > Oceanic | place: Arctic Ocean...
ACCTTCATGATTTCACAATTATGTTTGGTTTCGAGGGGTTTCGAAAAGAGAGGAAGAAATGGGAAGAAACGTAAAAGAATGTGACGGTTCGCAACGCGACATGAATTATTTTCTGACACAAACAATCAAAAGATATCAAATTCAAAATACCAGCTACTACATAGCACTCGAACTTGGCTTGAAGCAACTAAGGTCACATTGAAAGAATCAAGGTTAGCAAGTCAGAAAAATTATCACCAATGAATTTCAGCATAGCGTCAATCCTATTGCTTTCCACTTCCACTCAAAAAGTGATCGGCTTTGCTCCATCCATACTCCCTCATCACCATGCCATCTCAACACATGATGCAATTACAGGACGCATGGATCTTGCCCTACACTCTAACGACGATGAAAAAAGTGCTATGGATATAATCTCCATGAAAATCGATATACCTGACGAAGTTCGTGACGAAATATTCAAGGCAGAAGCAAATACACCAGCAGCCAAAGATCGCAATCAGCGTATTGTACTCTACGCCGCGTGTGCCATTATTGGAATAGCTCTCTCATCTTTGAATGTTTTTTTGAGTAGTGTGCGGGCTGACGCAGGGTCTGCGTTTAATGACTTGAGTTCCATTGAGGAATTGGGTTTTGGTTGGGTAGGTTCGAATCCTTTGACTTCTTTCTTTTTGTTGAATAAGATTGGTGGTGGTATGGCTCTTATTTCTGCTGGATTTGGCGGGACTATGGTTGAGCTTGAGGTAAGTAGCTGACTAAGTCTTATTGCAATTGCATGCTATCAAATCATTGTTTGAACAAAACTAAACATTTGACATACGTTTGAATTCATTCAATCAGAATCGGACAAGAATTGAAAATGCTGAGAAAATTTGGAAGGAACTGGAACGGCGTAGATCTGGCGCAGAAGGTGGGACAAAGAAACGTAAAAAGGCTGCCCCTCCTGCCAAGAAGAAAAAGAAGAAAAACAAAAATAAGAAGCGTCTGAATGCACTGTCCGAGGTCATCTTGAAAGAGGAAACGAAACCCCCTGTTGAAAATACTACAGAACAAAAAGAAGATGATAATGTCGCTACCGATGACACCGGTGGGAAAGAGGTTGGATTCGTGGGGAAGATGAAAGATTTCTATGAGAAAGCAGACAGCATGGCTGCATCACAGGCACTTCTTCTCAATAAAGAGTTGGAAGATAGAGGTGTTGTTGACAAGATAACAGATGAGACTGGATTGAAGGTCATTGGGAAAGATGCTGCTTCAAAATTGAACGACAAGAAGGAAGAGTAACCTTCGGAAAATAAGTAAACATTAATGTCAATGCGATGTATAGAATTGGAAGATTACTATGCGGAAATGAAGAATTCCATTATCGTAGGTGTACCGTAAATGAATTATCCAGCTGAGATCATTTGTTCAGTGGTTTAATTAACAAGCATCGAGCGACGAATGGTCATCGCCTTGACAAATAGCTCTGTTGCAATGATCTTTCCCCCAATACTTGCAATAGCTTCCACCGCCTACATGGCCAGTACAAAAGGTATCACGATTTTCAAGGTCTGCACATCCGCCAGTCTTATACAAAGTCTCATCACTGGGAGAGTCGCCAACGAGAGCAGATACAGGGGGGAGCACAGGAGTAGCAGTCGGAGAATTAGTAGGTAGAGGCGGAGGTGAACATGAGTTCAACAGCGAAAATGAATGGCCTTGGCAGATAGAACGACCGCACGCATCGGCAGACCAGTCCTTGCAGTAAGAACCGCTAACCTCATTAGCACAAAAGGTTGAAGGGAGATCTTGGCATCCATCGTCGAGATACAACAAGTATGAATCTGGAGAGTCGCCAGCGGGAGCATTTACAGGGGGGGGCACAGGAGAAGGTACCGGGGCTTGAACAGGAGCAGCAGTCGGAGAAGTAGAAGTTTTGCATCTCACTGGAGAATCTTTAGGATCACTGAACAATGGCTCTTCTCCCATGAAACCTGTGTAAGGCGCCCATCCAAAATAGGGGTAAGATTCCTCGGGGCATTCATAGATCTCATCCTCGAAAGGTGTGAATTTTACATAGTCAATTTCCATCTGTGAATTATCAAAGTTCGCTTCACCAGCCCATCTGTTAGGGAACCATACACCGATCCAGAGCCTGCTTGCATAGAAAGGGACATGTTCACGATTCGTGCTGAAATGCTTGTCATCGAGGTAGAAATCAACCCTTCGGTCTGATTCATCAGTGTGCCAATCGAAGCGCCAAGTATGGAATTGGCCGTCGTTCATGTCACTGTCAAGTTGCGTGTAATTGACCGAGTGCAAAGAATCTATCTCGCCAACCCATGTGTTCATCAGTGCCTTATCGAATCCAATGTCGGTATGGGCAGCTCCTGGTCTTCCAGGAAGTTCGATGTCAATTTCATGATTGACGATCGGAACTCCGTAATAATAATCGTCTTCGTTGTAATAGAAAGTCCAAATTGCAGAGCAAACTCCAAGTTCTTCAGCAACTTTCATTCGTACCTCATACGAACCTGCACCAAAATAGTCTCGTGTGGCAATAGCAGCACCAGTCCTTACTCCGGTGTTTGCACGGGTTATTTTACCGTTTTCCTTTTTTACGCCCATAATGTCACCAGTATATAATGAGCCATGGGCTTTCAAGATTACTTTCTCAGCATCTTGATCGAAATCGACATTGTCGTAAACAACCCCACCATTCGTAAAAGAACCGTCCTTTTTACTACCCCAACTTGTATGAGCCTTAAGCCACTTGTTATGGTCGAAACCATTGGAAAAATCGTCGTAGAAAGCCTTGGGCGCTGGGCAACCAGGTGGAGGAGGGCATTCGGGACAAGGGTTAAGCAAGGATCTGTCAAGTCCCTTACATGAAGATCTTCCGCATTCATCCTTGATTTCATTCTCACAGTATGAGCCTGTTCCATAACCAGAGTATTTCTCACAGAAAACGTTGGGATCTTGAAGTTCACCGCATCCATTGTCCATGTAGTCTTCAATGACTTCTTGGAACTCTTCTTGGTCAGGTCCTTCAAAAACTGGAGACTTGGTAGGAACGCGTGTTCCATCGCCTTCGGGAAGAACTTCAATATCAGCGCATGAACTGTACCAGAACTCGGTGAAGTTCCAGACCCAAAAAAGTGTGTACTGACCAGGTGCAAGATCTTCTGGGATCGTGATGGTTCCCTCAGGTTCGTCAGTACCCTTGTTGCTAACGGTCCAAAAATTAAGACACTCTGCGCCAGGAATTTGGATGAATTCATCATAGGACGGATCATCTTTGAATGGAGTAAGCATTACTTTGACACAAGTACCATCGCTCTGCCCATTATTGACGTGTCCATTCCCGGCCCAGGAAATCAATAGGTCAGTCCCAGGCTTGGTTGGTGTTTTTTGGTTGTTCGTCAAGTTGGGTCTACAAGGTTTCCTTGGATCACCATTAGCTGGGGGGAGGTCATACAAATCGATGCCATGTTTGGGATCGGGCTGGCAAGCGTCCAGGTCTTCGTATGGGCAAAAGTATCTAATGAGGACCGAGTCATCTTTCGTTGGCATTCCGAAACGCGACGTGCCTTTGCCGTATGGGCCTTCAAGGTTTTCGATCCAGCTGTGACCGCTGATGAAGACAGGTGATGCTAGAAGTGCAAGGTAGAGATATAGACGCGAGACGGTGAGAACAGGCATGGTGGTAAAGACTGCAAGTTTCTTGCATAGATTTTAAGAAAAGAATGGAAGAATCCAACACCCACGATTCGGACGCCGGGCTTTTCCCATTCACATCACCTCACGCATTGCTATGCTGTCGATCGTGTTACAAACTTCAGTAACCCCGCATTTCTGTCGATCGTGTTACAAACTAACCCGTATTTCTGTCGATCGTACTACAATTAATCAATATCACTTCAATAACAATGATAATAAAAGTACCAGGTCGCAGTCTAGGTACTTTTTAAAAAACTTAGACGTACAGCTACGAGGAGTAGGAGTTCCAGTCCAACGACATCGTCGATCAATTCGAGATCGCCTTCATCTTCGCTCTTCTCTAAAACAAGCTAAAACGCTCCATTTGTTGTGAGCTTGAGCTAAAACGCTCCATTTGTTTGTAAGCTTGACCGGTTATCGCGTTCAATGTCCATGACCGGTCATGGACATTAAAATTCATAATGATACAAGTTGAAAGTACTGTATCTTGACTGTATCATGAGGAGATCTATTTGCGGCCAACAAGGTGACAGTTTTCCATTATCTCTCAATGCTTGTTTTAATAAAATAAAAATACTCAACTGTACAAATAATCGCACTTGATAATAGTCCAGAAGGATGCAATATAAGCAGTACTTCTAGTGAAATTCAAACGTATGACAATGGAATTCTTATAATTTCGTAAATAATAAATTTATTCTCGAAGACTAAAGATACAAGCATTACCACTTTGTGTACTGCCCCTGCCTGTAGCCGGGAAAATGCACAAGGACCAAAACAAGGAAATGAAAGGGCGATGAATTATAGTATCTCGACTCTTTTGTTTGAACATTCCCTTTCTTCGTCTTCAATAATGTTTGATTCACCAGTATCCAAAAGAAAACGCCGATGAGAATTCAAAACATTTTTTGGCAACATTGCATTTACAATTGTCGTGCTTGAATGATTGGAAAGCCCTGACCAGCTTCCTAATTCGTAGATTCGAGGTAAGTTATCAAAGCTGCATCCATCGATGAGGAGGTCGAATTGCTTTCGAGTAGCTCTGGTCTTTGAAAGAGGAAGATATGCATATGCAATAATAGAAAAAGTGTGCTCCCGAGTGGTCCATGTGCACTGAAATTTGCCATCTTGTAAACAATCTCCGCGGTGACCAACAGAGAAATGAACTTCTATTGAATCATGGAAAACACGTTTCTTTCCAGAAGTGAGGCTCCATTCAAGAGTAATTCCGTGCTCTCTTCCGCGGCAACTAGCACCAATTTTATTTCCATTTAGTACCGCTTTGTTACTATTCATATGGCCGTAAAGCCAGCACGCACGACGTTTCGTGCTTGCAATTATCCTGCCCGACGCTGTGCTATTAAAGGCGACCTGATAGATAGGCTGGTGCGTAGAATAAGAGGAGGCTACCATTTGGATTTTTTCTTTCTTATTTGCTGTATCTGTACTGGTATATGTTTTATTCTCAAGAAAATGGAATTAATGGTGAATAGCTAGAATTAATGACGAAGGGCGGGGAGCCGTTGAGCGCACCCAGCCAGGGTCGTGAAATTAAAAATGTCCGGGTTTGATGTCCTTTAGTAGTTGTTACAGGAAAAAGCCAAGCCGTTGAGTCAGTCATGTCAGTCAGTCCTGGCTTGCTTTTTCCGGCAGAATTGACAGACGCGGTGCTGCCGCGCACCAAGTAAGACTCAAGTATTGGCGAATCATTTAAAAATTTCAATGTACAGTGTACCGGTACATTTATTAATTTCAAAAATTAGATGAAGTATAAAGTCTGGATAAAGTGATTATTTCCGTGACACATACATCAAACTAATTTCATCGCACGCAGTTTGAAGTTGCGCGAATGAAATTTCAAATTAGAAAATCATGCTTTCAATCAATTTTTTGTAAAAAATAGAGGAGGAATCTACTACACCACGTAGAGCGTAGAGGATTTTGGCCTCTCCTCCGGTTGATGATCTACATCAGAAATAAGTTGGTACCGGTAGGTGGACGAATGAACGAACCCTTTTCCAGCATAGAACCAAGAGTACGTGTACATGAATGAAAATGAAGAGAATGCAAATCTGGAGGAGGCTTACTGGGGGATAGCCAAACTCCATCTCTCGGTCTTCAGAAGGACAGATAGGAACAATTTGAAATGTGTTGCACTTTGATCTTGCTTGCAAGCGCTACGGAACTGTAGGTCGGTGCCGCATAAAACACAAGACACCTACGAGTATGAAATACCACCGTTTCAGGAGGTTGTGATACCTGGGGGCGGGGGTGTAACTGCTTGTGTAAAGTAATCAAGGGGTGATTTGCCACACCAATATGTTGTCTCATTTCTCATATATATATCATATACTTTCATCAATCTTGTAGCTCCAAGGGTGCTCAATCTTTCCGTATTGAATATCCATGAGCTCATCCCAAGCCCTTTGTGTCACTTCTCCCGTTGCCGGAATCTCCAAATCTTCACCATTGTAGTTGATACACTCTATCGGTGTCACCACAGCAGCAGTACCAGCACCAAAAGCCTCCACCAACGTCCCTGCCTTCACCGCACTTGCCACTTCTTCCATTGTAAGATTCCTCTCCACCACATCATAATCCTCCCACCCATTTGCCAATTCGATAATACTCCTCCTAGTCACACCAGGCAATATATCTCCCCTGCTCAATGGAGGCGTCACAATTTCCTTTTTCCCTTTTTCCTTGTTTTCAAACACAAAGAAAACATTCATGGCACCGACTTCCGTAATCTCCCCATCCCAAAGCCACAATACCTGACTATACCCCTTCTCCGCCGCCAACCTACTCGGTTTCATAGCACCCGCATAATTTCCACCAACTTTCGAATCCCCCGTGCCACCCCTGCAAGCTCTGGCATAATTCGTCTCACACAATAATCGAATCGGCTTGAATCCTGAAGCATAATACGGTCCCACGGGAGAAGTCATGACGTACAATAAGATAGAATCGGGTATGGCCAATCCGAGATTTTCATTAATGGCAATCACGTTGGGTCTCAAATAGAGCGAATAGCCTTCTCCATACGGAACAAATTCTTGATCTAGAGTGATTAGTTTGGAAATGCATTGGATGAGTTCATCATGGGAAAAATCGTGTCCGGGGAGCGAGATACGTTCCATCGAATTGGAGAGACGTTGCATGTTGAGATCCGGTCGAAAGAGACGGAGGGCTGATGACGATGATGACGATGATGACGATGATGACGATGATTCGTCATTAAGAGTGCGGTAGGCTTTCATACCTTCAAAGCAGGTCATGCCATAATTGAGACAGGAGGACGCTAATGGAATAGAAGCGTTTTCCAACGGTTTGATTTCTGGATTGGACCATTTATTGTCGGAATAGGATATGGTGAGCATGTGCGGTGCAAAGGTTTTGCCAAATTCGAGAGTCTCTTTGGGTGGCATTGTTGCTTTGTCGTTGGATTTGGTGATGGTGAGAGCGGATGCGTTGATAAATCGTCTTCCAATTCTTGTTGATTGATATTGATATGACCTGCTAGCTACGTGTAGACCTAGGGGACGTGTGTGAAGTAGACTCTTGATCATTTTCTTGATGCTTTGTAAAGTATGATAAGGTTGTTTTTAATAAGCTAAGGTGGAAGCAACTTTGTGATGGCGTGATGGCATTGATGATGGTACATGAGGTACATAATCAGAATTCAGAATTCTACCAGAAATAATCTCTGACATGTGACATGTTGTGACACAAGACAACATAACATGACACTATTCTTGACGACCGACCAGTTTCAGCCATTTCGTCTGTCCGTTTGCCGTCGCGAGAACAAATCCAGATTGAAGATGATGGAGGAACACGGAACACACAACACACAAAACAACCCAAAGACTGAGGAAGAACCACCATATCATACCACACACCACACCACTCACATTTCCATCGTTGACTGATAGAAGTAACGCTAAGTTTTGTCATACGTGCATCGTTAGGAACAAAAAGGGCATTGGCAAATGAGAATATGATATCAATCCGTTTCTCGGTACGAAACCTCTCTACACGTAGTAGAAGGTCTCATATTGTGAAGATCCAAAGCAACATCATTCACACTTCACCATTCAATACTCTTCCAAAATCATCAGAAACACTTCATTCTGAAAGACATGCTTGCATTTTCCATCGTATGGTGTCAAACAAACGTGACGACCTAACCAAACCCAATATCGACAATCAAAATGATGAGCAAATGCATTCCACGAGAACCAAAGATCCAATTGACAACGTTGTCTCCTCTTCCACCGCATCTATCATGAATGCATTGCCTCCAAATGCCCAACTTTACGCTCAACTCGCACGTTTTGACAAACCCATAGGAACAATGTTACTATTATGGCCTTGTCTTTGGAGTACTGCCCTCGCTTCGGGGTCGTCAATTGTCAACTCCTCAGCAATAGATTCACCACAGCTCCTATCAGCAATTGGCGATCCTTCACTGCTGGCACTATTTGCAACAGGGTCCTTCCTCATGCGCGGTGCAGGATGTACCATAAATGACATGTGGGACGCTAATTATGATAAGAAAGTGACCCGGACTGCAACTCGGCCTCTAGCGAGTGGTGCACTCTCTTACAAACAGGCAACAGCTTTTCTGGGTTTGCAATTGACGGGAGGGTTGGGGGTGTTGTTGAGTATGCCACATGAGCATTTGGAGTATTGTTTTTATTTAGGTGCTGCGAGTTTACCTCTCGTAGGAATATATCCCCTGATGAAGAGGTATACGAACTGGCCGCAGCTTGTACTTGGGATGACCTTCAATTGGGGATGTTTCATGGGGTGGGCTGCAACTCATGGTAGTCTGGACTTACAAAGTGTTCTTCCGCTGTATGGGGGTGGTGTCGCTTGGACTTTAGTGTACGATACATTATACGCGCACCAAGATAAAGATGATGATGCAAAGCTAGGCTTGAGATCGACAGCATTGCATTTTGGGGAAAATACAAAACCTATACTGTTGGGTTTCTCAACGTTGGCAACTGGGAGTTGGATGCTTGCAGGTTACAACTTGGGTTATGTTGAGCCGTATTATTATATAGGCTGCGGTGCTGCTGGGGCTCATTTATTGTGGCAAGTTACTACTGCAGATTTGGATAACCCCAAGAATCTTGCAGAGAGATTCAAGAGTAATACGAGTGTAGGCGCAATCATGTTTGCCTCGTGCATAGCAGGCAACTTGGGTGCAATGTTATGATTACGGACATACGTGTACACGTAGTTTTAAAATTCTTAAACTCCAAAAACAAATAGATCCATTATTGACTATTGCGAGCTATTTCTCAGTCTTCCGTTCAGCCATTTTCCGTTCCATTGCAGCCGCATCTGGTTCTCCACTTTGTTCTTCAAATTCTCCATTAGTGGCGCTTGAAAGAGCATCTTTAGCCTCCTGAGCATCTAATTTGTGTTTTGTCCAGTATTTCCCACTGATATGAAGAACCGGAATATCCCATTTGTATTTGTCAAAAACATCTGTTTTATCATCGTCGGTGATATCCACAGCTTCGAGAGAATGCGGGTGATCCTCACGCAGCGATTTCAAGACATCTGAAACCTTATCGCACAATGTACACCCTTCCTTTGTGTAAAGTTGAACAATTGGATAATCATCCCTCTCCCCATTTACTACATTGTAAATATTACCAGTCACAGAATTACCGGAGCTTTCCGTGTTGCTGCTGCTTGCATCAAGGTGGAGGGCAGAACTGGCAACTTTAAATGGCGAACGAGACAAGATTCTTGGAGTTGTAAAAATGGAAGAAAAAGCCCTGATATGCATGATAAGACTAACAAACAAGATAAATTTGAATTGAGGGTGGTTCATTGGTGCTTTTGTGGTCAGAAATGTAGCCGAACAAGCATCCGAAGTATGAGTATTAGACTGTAACAGATATCCATTTCTTCTTCGCTGTTTCATGAACATGAAACATGATGATGCTTCATTCATGTTTCATCCGCGATAGGAGCCTGTCGACGGGTGGACGTTCTGGGCTATCACCTATTTTCGTCGAATTTGGCGAAGTCTAAAAGCCTCTCGCAATTTTTTTACATCATCATTCATTCAATCTTGATTCAATGCACGATCATTGAGGATGTTGTGTGTACCAAAGAAGCGAATCAAAGACCAAGAAGAGTCAACCGCCACTGCTAAGATGCGTTATAGGCAACAGTCAAAGGTCCGACCAGATGATTCAACATCTGCGCTTGTGGAATCTATCTTACCCCTCGTTCTCCCTGTTGCTCGTAAAGCAGTATGCAAGCGGCTGATTGTTGATGGATCTGTTCTTTGCAATGAACAGCCTGTGACTTCCTTTGATGAAAGCGATCTACCTATTGAAAATATCGAATTAAAGATTGACGATGTTCTTGTCGTGGATAGGAAAACAATTCAAAGTGATATGAAGGCAGATTCAGATTTTGAGTGGCCAGAGCAAGATAGAGCAAACACATTAATGCAAAATATCCCAGGGAAAGGAAGGGATATGCTCGTGGTAGACTTAGTTGGGTTCAATATTATGATTCCTTTCGGTGCTGGTTTTGAATTCACGTTCCCACTAGAGCTTCCTGGAGCCAAGGGTGCTTTGGAGGTTGGGTGTGGTGGAAGTATCAAGAAAGGTTGGATTCGTGTGTTGGTTCCACGTCTTCGATTTTGGTTTGTGAGCTCTACTCGAAAGTGTTATCTTGCGTTCATGGACAAACCTCAATTGACTCCAAATATTCATATTAATGTTGATAAGGGCAAAGGTGATATCCTCAATTTTCAACTCACTGAAGACGGAAGCCTGGACGACGTTGTAGAAACGGTGCTCTCTAGGTTTGGACCGAAATTGAAAGATTCCACGAAAAAAAATAAAGAATCTAAGGAAAAAACAAGTTGGGCCGGCGTTGCGGCGGGGAAAACGATAGCCCGACTTCTACAACACTCAATGGGAGGAAAGTTATGTAAAAACGCCCCTCTCGAGGTCGATCTTTCGGACACCATACAGGAAACAATCGATTTGGCCATGGGTAAGCCAAGACCAGTGGCGGCAGTTGAAGCTGATATAGAAATTCTCCAGAAAGAACTTGAACGATCCAAACAAGCCGAAAGGGAGTCATTGGATACCAGAGATGACAAAAGTGTTGTTGGTGAAGATGTATTTACCAACACAAATGAACGAGCCGAAGATGCCGAAAGGGATTCATTGGATACAAGAGATGGCAAAAGTGTTGCTAGTGAAGATGAAATCAACAACGCAAAGACGAGGGAATTGATTAACAGTGAGCCTGTCAGCAGTAATATGTGTTGTGGCTGGGGGTGAATATTACTTTACGGAAAATAGTATTGCTGTCAAAGATGTAATCGCCAGAAGGCAGAGATGAGGAATTCATAACCTTTGAGCAGAGATGACAAAAGTGTTGTTGGTGAAGATACCTGTTATGAATGAATAGATACCATAATCAATATAAACGTACCTGCAACTCGGCCATTCTTCTCTTTTCTCTGTCCATTTTTCGCCTCTCGCGCTGTTCATGGCGAGATTATTTGGTGTAGTATTGGTATTGCTGTTCCACGTAGCAGGTGCTATTCGATAGTATGTTGAGCATAAGCTTGCGGTTGCAGCAT
>Ga0115005_10004298_pt1 | contig 11337 bp, 9 predicted proteins | sample ArcOceMetagenome_FD_87163 | JGI IMG/M metagenome (GOLD analysis project Ga0115005, IMG submission 87163) | Marine eukaryotic phytoplankton communities from Arctic Ocean - Arctic Ocean - Greenland ARC118M Metagenome | ecosystem: Environmental > Aquatic > Marine > Oceanic | place: Arctic Ocean...
CTTCGTCGCCATCTCGATAGATTCTAGGCATAAGTTGCGAGTCTGGCGTATCTAAAATAGCCAAGTAGTTGGCCAGTAACTCTTGTTCTGTGCTGGCATTGGGGTCCAGCCCCTCAACATAGGCGGTATAGCTGGTTACTAGATAAAGTTCATCGTTAATGCGTCGACTCGATAACATCGCACCATCGATTTTGATATTGCTCACTGTGGAAGGGTTACTAGGTAAAGAAGTGTCGTATATATCTAAGGTTAATTTGTGCTCACTTAACGACCAAGGTGTTGGGGAAATGGAGAGAGCATCCGTGGTGTAAATTTGTGTATTTGTGCTTAACACAGCCAATCTATCATCATGTTGATACATGCCTTCTATATTCGAATTCTCATCCAACAGGGGCAATTCGGCAACTGAATTTAACGAGAAATCATTTTGTCTTTCTAATACTCTCACCCTTGACTGATAAGTTGCTCCCTCACGCCATTGAGGGTAGGCAGCTAAATACAAGGTATTTCCATCGTATTCTATACGGTCTGCTTCATCGACCCCAGATTCTTGGGTATTGGTGGTAGAAAAATTTGCCGTGGCGGAATCTTGACTTGCTGTTGGTTCAGGCACTCCCTCTTGATAAGCATTGGCATAGTCAAACGCAGCTGAGTAAATACCATTTTTAATAAAACGACTAACAGACTTTTGGCCAGCCTTAACCAGTGGTCCATCAAATGAAGTAGCCGAATTAAGTTGCGGGGGTTCCGTGGGTCTTTCTGTTACTGGTTCAACGTCAACTGAAGAAGACTCGCCTGAACAAGCAGCTAATACAAACACCATCATCAGGATGATAGCTAAACACAGCAGATCACCAATGTTGTTCTTTTTGGGTTGGAGCATAGTCAAATACCTTTCTGTATAAATAACGGAATTTAGTGTAGCTAATGGGACGGATTATTTATGCGTCAATTTGGATCTAATTGTGAATATTTGTAACCCAGTTACAAGCACCACAAAAACTCTGCTAGGCTACACATATTGTCAATCGGAGGATTTTGTTTTTGTACGCTGTATTTTTTCGTTTACTCATTCTATTATACATGTTTTTCTCCAGCACATTATTAGCTTGCTCTGGAAATGAACCATGCATCGAGAAAAGTAGCTGGCATCTTGGTATCGCATTAGGTGTAGGCGTTAGAACCAACCCATTGGTAGATGGAGACAATATTCCCCTGGTGATATTACCCGACGTCGCTTGGTACGCAGAGAAAGCATATTTTGATAATGGCGAGCTGGGCTATCAATGGCTAAACCGACCCAAAGTTGCATTTGAAACCTTTCTACAATTTGACCGGGAACGTGCATTTTTTAGTTTTTTGCATCCTGCCAACATCCTGAACCCGATAGAGGGTTCTGTCATTGACTCGCCAACCTCTCCAGATTCTCCAAACCAAGAAGTACCGAATTATCAACGGAGCTTGTCTATTGACGAAATAGCGAGCCGTAAATGGGCTATCAATGGCGGTATTCGGGGACATTACTTTTTATCTAATGGCGAATGGCAACTCGTGTTTCAACAAGATATCAGCCATGTACACAAAGGCCAGCAGATTAGAATGGAATACAGCCATAGATGGCTATGGCATGATATTCGATTAGGATTGCGTTTAGGCACTGACTGGAAAAGTGCCCGTTTGATTGACTATTATTATGGTGTTTCACAAAGAGATACCGATCTCACTGAATTTTACTTTAATGGCAAATCTGGATGGCAAACTTACCTGTCTCTCAATGCACAAAAGCCGATAAATGAAAACTGGTCATGGTTGGCAAATATAGGTTATCGGAGGCTACCAGATTCACTCTTAAGCAGCCCTTTGATAGAACAAAATAATATCCTTAACATTTTCTTAGGTGTAGCGTATCGTTTTTAACAGGCAATGGAATTGAGAGTACTTGTCATATTTTGCAGTATCTTTTTTTGCAATGAGATCGCTGCACAAAGACCTGCGTGGACGATACAACCTAATATATGTGTTGCTCAAAGAATCGGGGACGAGTGCAAATTGACTTTCACCATAGAAACACAAAACATGCCTTCAGAGTTACTCTGCCTTTTTCTGGACGGGCAATTATTAACCTGTTCGCAACAAGCTTACTTCCACAAAGATACAACCATTTCGATTAAGAAAAATGCACTGATTGAGTTAAAGAATAAGGCACAAAAAACCATACTTTATAAAAAATTGCAGATCAAATACCTTGAACCATATGATCAACGCAGGAGAATACGTCCTCCATGGAGTCTTTTTTGATGAAACAAGTTTTGCTAGTCGAAGATGACGAACGGTTAAGCAGTCTAATTAGCCAATATTTAACCGAGCACAATTTTATAGTCCAGCGTTTAGCCAGTGGCAAAAACTTGCTGCAGTATATACAATCTTCACCTCCTGACATATTACTGTTAGATGTGATGTTGCCGGGTGAAAATGGCTTTACCTTATGTAATAAAATCAGACCTTATTACTCTGGACCATTATTATTTATGACCGCTAAAAACGATGATTTCGACCAAATATTTGGTTTAGAAATTGGCGCCGACGACTACATTATAAAACCCGTTGAACCAAGGGTTTTACTAGCTCGCATCAACGCACTATTACGTCGAAATAGAGATCAAGTTTCAGAAAGTAGTTCACTACAGAAATTGCAATATGGGCAACTCATTATTGACCGCTCTACACGCTCGGCAAGCCTAAAAGGTGAAGATGTACAATTAACCAGCCACGAATTTGACATGTTATGGAGATTAGCAGAAAGCCCTTCAACTTTGGTTGACCGAACAACTCTGTATAGGGAAATTATTGGGCGTGAGTATGATGGACTAGATCGCAGTGCCGACGTGCGTATTTCACGTTTACGTAAAAAACTACAAGACAATAGCCAACATCCTTACAGGATAAAAACCATTTGGGGCAAAGGGTTCTTTTTTGTCGCAGACGCGTGGGACGATTAATTTTTTATGGCTCGCCTATTTATAAGTTTATATCTTTTTATCGCCTTATCTTTAGTTGCTTTGAGCGCCGGGCTTGAACGTATCTTTTTTACTCAACCAGAGACATCTGATACTCAACTCTTAGGGCCAGTGTTCGAGGCAGCCAAACAGCATAATGTCGATATGCTGAGTTTTATTCAGAGCTTAGGTGGCACTCATAAAACGCTGACTTTAGGCGATATTGCTTGGTCAGATAGTGATTTAGATAAACTACACAAAGGGCACGCAATCGTTCTCAGCGACTCAAGTGTTAAAGAGCAAATTTACATTCTGGATGATAAAATACAGCTGCTAGAAATATCATTACCGATTAACAGACCCGACTCAGGAAGATTTTTGTTATACAGCATTATTTTCTTTTTGTTGTTGGGTGGCGTTATCGCATTTTGGATTTGGCCATTATGGCGTGACTTATCAAACCTTGAAAAAACGGTTTCAAACGTCAAGCCCGATGGCAGCATTGTGCAAAATAATATTAGTCAAACATCGTTGATTTATCCTATCGCAAAATCCCTTAATAACATGGGGCGCCAAATCACCCAACTTATGCAAAATCAGCGAGAGCTAAGTGGAGCAGTGACGCACGAGTTTCGTACCCCACTTGCCAGATTAAAGTTTGCTCTCGCGATGAATCCCCCTGCGCAAAGCGATCCTTGGCTGGATATGCAACAAGACGTCAACGAATTAGAACATCTTGTACAAGAAATGCTTGATTACGCTAGTACAGACGCTCGAATACCCGAGATGAACTTAGCTGAAATCCCGATTAAACAATTATGCCAGCAATTGATTAATCGCTTGAAAGAAAGTCATTTACCGGACTTAAACGTAAGGGTTTATGGTGATGACCCACATGTATTAGCCGACGAACATTTTATCGAAAGAGCCATTGAAAATTTAGTTTTAAACGGCAAACGTTATGCTAACGAGGTGTTAGAGATACATGTCATTAAACAAAAACATGTTATTCAGATATGCATAGAAGATGATGGTGTCGGCGTTTCTCATGAAATGCGTACAAAGATATTTTCACCTTTTTTTCGTCCCGATGAGGGTCGAGATAGACAAAAAGGTGGAGCCGGTCTTGGTTTAGCTATTGTAAAAAGAATTGTCGATTGGCATCAAGGGGATTGTTATGTAACCGATGGGGAGTTGGGCGGTGCTAAATTTGTGATCACCTTGCCCAATCCTTTTTAATTAACCTGAACTCAGGTTAGTTACACTTTAAGAATACCCTTGCGGCTGATTTCACCGCAGACGAAGCGTAAATTGGTTCCATAGATATAAGGGTTTTTATCCCCAGCGTGACAATAATGTATATTAAAGTTACTAAGTTCTGATTTTGTACTGGTGATCCTATACAAATATTCAGTTTGCGGCTCTGTTAAGCCTTTCACTTGCCCTGAAATTTGATTTCTAAATTTGTTTAGTTGCTGATTATCTACAGTCAACGATACGTCATGCATCCACTGAGTAGTGGTTGTTTGTATGTCAGATAACCAAAATTGCACAAATGCACTGCGCAAAATCATTATCAATGCCAAAATTTCAAACGTTACTACAACAAAACGTAACATATAGTGTGACCCACAGCCTTAAGAAGAGTCGTTATCCTACGTGATAACAGGACAGTAAAACATAGCCATTAGTTATGTCTTTTAATAACTACGAATGACAATTCGTAGCAGCTTTGTGACTACTTTTCGAATAAATATAACCCAAAAAAGCCTGACCGAGATCAAGCATGGCTGTTAACATACTGATATACTCATAGAGATATCAGAGTCTGTTGAACTCTCAGCTCTTGCCTTTTTTGATATACCAAGGACATCTAATGAGTGAGCGTATTCCTGTTAAAAACATCTCACCCGTCAAAGTACACCGCCCAGATAAAAGCAAACAAAATAATACCTATACGCCTCGAAGCAGAATATACGTGCGAGCTGTTACTGGCATGTTGGAAAATATTCGGCGATTTTTCGGGCTGTTCTTTTTGGGAAGTTTTGCGGTGTTACCTTGGGTGAAGTTTAATGGTGTTCAAGCAGTTTTATTTGATATCGGTGCACAACGTTTTAATATATTTGGCTTAACACTATGGCCACAAGATTTAACGTTATTAGCATGGATATTAATAGTAGCCGCCTTTGCGTTATTTTTTGTGACTACCTTTGCGGGTCGTGTTTGGTGTGGTTTTATGTGCCCACAAACTACCTGGACTTTTATTTACATCTGGTTTGAAGAAAGAATTGAAGGCAGCCGCAATAAACGCATAAAACTAGATCAAAGAAAAATGGACTTTGACAAATTGTGCCGCAAAACCCTTAAGCATTCTGCTTGGGTCGGTGTTGCCTTGCTTACCTCCTTAACTTTTGTTGGCTACTTCACACCTATCGAGCTTTTATTTGTAGAGTTTTTTACCTTCTCAAGCAGTTTTTGGATTGTCTTCTGGGTACTATTTTTTACAATTTGTACTTATGGAAACGCCGGTTGGATGCGAGAAATCATGTGTACTCACATTTGCCCCTACGCACGTTTTCAATCAGCTATGTTCGACAAAGATACTTATACCGTTGCCTATAATGCGTCGCGAGGTGAACAACGAGGACCCAGAGGGAGAAAAGCCAGCCGCGAAGAAAATCAAACCAAAGGCCTAGGTGACTGTATTGATTGCAATCTATGTGTGCAGGTATGTCCAACAGGTATTGATATTCGCAACGGCTTGCAATACGAGTGTATAAATTGCGGTGCCTGCGTTGATGCCTGCAATGGTGTTATGGAAAAGATGAACTACCCCAAAGGTTTGATTAGTTTTACTTCAGAAACGGAATTGGCGGGTGGTACAACAAAAGTATTGCGACCCAAACTAATTGGTTACGCCATTGTTTTAGCCTTGATGTCGGGATTATTGGTATTCGAAATCGTATCTAGAAATCCTCTGGAAATAGACATCATAAAAGACAGGGTTCCCATTTACCGAGAAACAGGTAATGGACTTATTGAGAATGTATTTACTTTGAAAATTCTGAATAAATCTCAGCTCACACAACGTTACCGTGTATACATTGATAACCTTGAAGGGCACACTTATATTGGTGCAGTTGAAGCAACCGTTGCAGGAGGAGAGGTGTTCAATTTACCTCTGAGTATTGCCATCAATCCAAATAAATTAACCCAAGAAGTGACTGAATTTAATTTTAGAGTTGAATCAGTAGGTGATGAACAAAACTCAGTTAAGGTGAATGAAATAAGTAAATTTTTGTATCCTGACTTGTGAGTACTTTTGATTTTTCGGGACTCACCCCTGATCTGATACTCGATGCCATAGAATCAAAAGGCATTCTCGTTGAATCGGGGTTACTGGCACTTAACAGCTACGAAAACAGGGTTTATCAGTTTATTGGCCAAGACAAGAAACGTTATGTCGCCAAGTTCTATCGACCACAGCGTTGGAGCCAAATACAAATTCAAGAAGAGCATGATTTTTCTATCGAATTGGCTTCTCATGAAATCCCCGTAGTAGCACCGTTAGTTTACAACAAGCAAAGCCTGCATATTTATAACGATTTCTGTTTCGCACTTTTTCCGTTAGTGGGTGGTCGACAATTTGAAGTAGACAATTTAGATCACGTTGAATGGATGGGACGCTTTATCGGGCGAATTCATGGGGTTGCCCAAAGTGCCAATTTTGTTCACAGGCCAACCATAAGTGTTGATGAATACTTAATTGTCCCCTTACAAGAACTGCAAAATAGTTCGCTTATTCCTTCTGGTTTGCACAAAGCCTTTTTCACTATTTTACAGCAGGTTGTTGATCTAGCTTTATCGCTTTATGTCAGTACAAGTAACATTAGGCTGCATGGGGGTTGTCACCCAGGCGATATATTGTGGCACGATGGTCCAACCTTGGTTGACTTAGATGAATGCAGAAGCAGACCCGCGATCCAAGACTTATGGATGATGCTTTCAGGTGATAGACATCAACAGTTTATTCAAATGGAAATCCTGGTCGAAGCCTATGAAGAGTTTTGTGACTTTGATACTACTCAGCTCGCATTAATAGAACCACTACGCGCCATGCGCATGGTTCACTACATGGCTTGGTTAGCTAGACGATGGCAAGACCCCGCGTTTCCACAGGCATTTCCTTGGTTTGCTGATGGCAAATATTGGGAGCAACAAATACTGGGCCTAAAAGAACAATTCTCTGCATTACAAGAGCCTCCATTAATACTATAAACGCGGTTAAATTTCATTATTGTCCAGGTAAATCTAACAACTGATATCACGTTACTTTGGTTTGCAGTTAACTACGCACCTTAGTTTTATAAGCTTAGTGTAAGGTCGAATAAGTTGTGGCCTTTGTTATGTTCACTCTAAAAGCCCCTCAAATTCACATCGCTTTACAAAGTCCTATCGGATTTTATTGATAGCTATGCTAATGTGCGCCTAAATATGAGAATACGTTATGAGATGTTATGAAAAAAATATTATTGTTACTCAGTTTGACTTTATTACTGCCGATGCAGGCCTGCAGTCAAGAAAAATGGCGTGAAGGTTCACATTATGTAGTTATAGCGGAGCAAGCGACTGAAAAGAAAGAAGTATTAGAATTCTTTTCATTTTGGTGCCCTCACTGCTTTAGTGTCGAGCCATTAGTAAAAAATATCAAAAGTAAGCTCGCCGAAGACGTCGAATTTAAAAAAGTGCACGTTAACTTTATGGGTTTTACCAGCAAAGCCATTCAAGACAATGCAACTAAAGCAATGATGGTAGCCAAGGAGTTGAAAAAAGGTGATGAGCTCAATCTCGCCATATTTCGATATATTCACGTATCACGGTCATCAATAACAGGTCTTAAAGATTTAAAAAATATTTTTGTAGTAAATGGTGTTGAACCAGAAGAATTCGACAAAATGATATCTAGTTTTGGGGTAAATAGTAGACTTAAGATGAACAATAAGTCGATTCAGAAGTATCGTAAATACGTCAGCAGCGTCCCAAACTTCATTGTTAACGGTAAGTACCAAGCAAAATTCACTAACGATATGAGCCAAGATGAGATGGTTGATTTGATAGTATTCTTATCAAATAAAAAATAGATCCCAAAGCCTCATTAAGCTTGATATTATTGAGTTTAAGCCAGTTATTAAGCAACTGGCTTTACTTTTTAAATCTCAAAAACCTCCAATAAACTTCAAGAGAATTTTTTATGCGTCAGTCATTTTTAATCGTTTTTTTATTTTTAACTTCATTCAATTCGTTGGCACAAACAAAGTGGCAGGAAAATACTCATTATAAAGTAATTTCCGAAAAAGCGAGTGCTAGGCCCAAAGTACAAGAAGTGTTTTCATATTGGTGCCCTGCTTGTAATGCATTTGAAAGCATAGTGCCGCAAATTAAACGTGCCCTGCCAGCAGGCGTACCCTTTGAAAAAGTACATGTTAATTTTAATGGTAGTGCCTCAAAAGACACTCAGAATGACGCAACAGCGATTATGTTGGCAGCAAAAGCACTAAAAACCGATGTGCAATTCAACAAAGCACTATTCAACACTATTCATCAAAAAAGAACAAGAATAGCCAGCAAAGCTGACATTCTAGAGGTTTACGCAGATACTGGAGCAGATACAGTTAAACTAGAAAAAATGATGACTAGTTTTGGTATTCGTAGTCAAATCGCAAAAAACGATAAAACAGCTCGAGGCGTAAGAAGCGTACCCACCATCATTATCAACGAGAAATATCAAGCGATATTCACTCGCGACATGACCACTGAACAATCAGTTGAACTTATCAGTTGGTTAGTTAAACAGAAGTAATCTTTGTTTTTGAATACAAAGATTAAGAGCCTAGAACCACAGAGAACAAGAAGAGCATAAAGACCACAGAGGAAAAGATAAACAAATCAATTATACTTTTTCCTCTGTGTAGCGAAGTGCCCTCTGTTGTGATAATTTTTCCTTACACTTTTACCTTTGTTGTTTCCTTAAAACAATCCCAATTGTTGGCTGGTCATGTCTTCGAAAGATAAATCTATAAAGGGTAGAATTCCTTCTGCTATCGGTTTTATTTGTTTATCGACGTAATGTTCATAATCTATTTGGCTCGTTAAGTATTCTACCGGCTCAGGCCCGTTGACAGTAATCACATAAGATATCCAGCCTTTGTGTTGGTATTTGAGTGTTTTGCCCAAAGCCTGGTTTTGTTGATCGGCCAACCTTGCGGCCTTAACGTGTGGTGGCACATTTTTCACATAAAGTGCTAACCTGCGGCGAATACGTTTGCGATAAATCAACTGCTGGTCAAGATTGCCTGAGCGTGTATCCTCGACGATCCCTAGTAAATAGTCGTGCACATTTTGCCCCGCAAAGACCATTTTATATAATGTAAGCTGAAAGCCCTTAGCCAGTGGTGTCCAATCTGAGCGAACGGTTTCCAAACCTTTAAATATAAGTTGATCACCGTTTTTTGTTGTTTTTAATCCTGCATAACGTTTTTTGCTGCCTAATTCTGAACCACGAATAGTGGGCATTAAAAACTGACTAAAATGGGTTTCGAATTCGATTTCTAACTCACAGGGAAGTTGATGTTCAAGTTTGATTTTATCTTGCCATTTTTGATTAATCTCTAAAGCTAAGGACTGACCGATCTGGTTCGCTTGTTTATTACTGTATTCTCCTTCCAGCCATACAAACGTCGAATCAGTATCACCATAAATGACTTGGTAACCTGCTTTTTCAATCCATTTCGCAGTGGTTTGCATAATGTCGTGACCACGCATAGTGATTGAGCTAGCTAAACGGGTGTCGTAAAACGGGCAACCGCCAGAACCTAATACGCCATAAAAAGAATTCATCAGAATTTTTATCGCCTGACTGCGGGCAGCGTCATGGTTTTTCTTAGCTTCATCGCGCTGCTGCCAGAGTGAAGTAATAATCTCAGGTAAGAAGTGCTTGTCTCGGCTGAATTTAGCACCACGGTAACCTTCAATGGCCTCATCTGGGAATGTTAGACCTTCTACTAACCCAAGTGGGTCTATCTTAAAGGTGCGCATGATGGAAGGGTACAGACTCTTAAAATCCAGTACCAATACGTGTTGATATAAGCCGGGTTTGGAATTCATCACATAGCCGCCGGGACTCGCTACCCCCCCATCCTTTGGCCGGTTAGGTGCTATATATCCTGCTCTGTGAAGTTTGGGTAAGTACAAATTGACAAAAGCAGCCACCGAGCCGCCCATCCTGTCTAGCTCAAGACCGGTTAGTTGACTGCGTAAGGTTAAAAAATCGAGCACTTTGGTGTGTTCAAAAATATCTAACACTAACAGGCAGTCTTGTAGATTATATTCTGCTAGTTTGACTTTATTGTGTGTGAAATCATCCACAATTTGGGCAAGTCTGTCATCAACGTTTTCAGTCTTTTTACCTTTGCCTAATAAGGTTTGAGCAACATTCTCTAAGCTAAAACTATCAAACTGATAAGTAGCCGTTTTTAATGCATCTATACCATCCACAACCACTCGGCCGGGCATGGATACAAAACCTTGATTCACTTCGTTTCTGGCATCCCGCCATAAGATAGGTTGATTATCTCGCCCCAAAGACAATACAACTCTATGCAAAGCGGCGCGTTTAATCAGCAACCGAAAATCAAAATTAACCACGTTCCAACCAATGATAATGTCTGGGTCGATTTGACTGACTTTTATAACAAACTGCTGCAACAAGGCTTTTTCGTTGTCTAGCCAATGGATCCAGTTTTCTGCGACTTGTGCCTCGCCAATCATCAATACACACTTATAGGTATCACTGGCTAGACCAATTGAGAACAATTCACCGTGTTCACTGCATTCGATGTCGAGGGATAACAGCCTAAACTTCGGCACAAATTGACTGGGTTTACATTTAAGATCAGTCACTTCTGCTGGTTTCTTTGTAGCTGATTTATCTACAACTAGTTTATCTACAACTTGTTTACCTGAGAAGGCTGCGCTGCCATAAACAAAACGCTCCATCAAATAACGCTCGGTTAAACGTATGTCATCCTCAAAACAACTAATATGGTTCTGCTTAAGCAGAGTTTTTGCTTTAAACATTGCATTGTTTCTATCAAAGTACACAGCACCCACGGTATGGTGTTCAAACGTCTTTAAAGCTAAGGGGCTGTAGCTATGCTCAATTCCGCTTTTGGTTAACAGCCGCGTAGCTTCAACTTGCTCATGTTGATGAATAAAAAACAGCCCTTGCTGTGCATCTGAGATTGCCTTTATCACACCATTTTCTGTAACAAACCAACATTCA
>Ga0115005_10004300_pt1 | contig 11334 bp, 8 predicted proteins | sample ArcOceMetagenome_FD_87163 | JGI IMG/M metagenome (GOLD analysis project Ga0115005, IMG submission 87163) | Marine eukaryotic phytoplankton communities from Arctic Ocean - Arctic Ocean - Greenland ARC118M Metagenome | ecosystem: Environmental > Aquatic > Marine > Oceanic | place: Arctic Ocean...
CAGTGATTACCCGATCTGCAAGTACAGTAGTGCACGATACAGCTCGTAACTAACTACTTAGTACGAAGAGACAGATCAGAACCACAACTCCGCGATTTTCTGGTGTAGGGTTAGGCTAAAATCCAGAATTCCTAATTTTGTTTCCTTTCACCTAAAATCCAACTCCCAACCTCCCAACTACTCTCAAAAATGCTTTGAAAAAAGAGTACAAAGTACAACGCGAAACGCGAAACGCGATTGATCACTATTGTCTCATACATTCCAATTGTTGTTACAGAGGTGTCTCCAGACGACATGTTCCTCGAGGAAAACTGCCACCAGCGCACAATAGCACATTTTGATCTTGATGCTTTCTATGTGGCATGTGAAAGGGAGTTAAATCCAAACTTAAACAGCAAAGCTGTGGCAGTTTCGCAATACAATCCGCATGGCAAATTGGAACAAACTCACTGCAATGAAATTGATAGGCGTTTAGTTGCAAAGCCTGCTACGGAAGGAAGCTGCAAAGTGCTGAACGGGGATAGCAATGGGTCAATGATTGCAGTGTCTTATGAAGCACGATCCTTGGGTGTGAAACGACAGGATCGTGGTATAGATGCGATAAAGAAGTGCCCCGAGTTGTACATAGTTCAAGTTCCTGTAAAGCGAGGCAAAGCAGACCTAACAATGTATCGAAGTGCAAGCAATAGAGTTATGGATGTGCTAGTTTCGTCTATATGGAATGATATAGAAATCCCAAATTCTACAACAAAACGAGCAGAAATCAAGGTAGAAAAGGCGTCGATTGATGAAATATATATTGATTTATCAATCCCAGTGGATAAAATGACTAAGATTTTGCTGTCGCTTCAAAAAGAGGGCTTTCGAGAAATGGCTATTGGACAGTTAGAGAAAGGGCACACGCTTTGGAAAGATGTCTTATTCTATGCAAAGGATTGCACTACAATTGGGGGGGTTGAGGAGCTGTCAAGTGCAGCTCGCGTTGCCAATCAGTTATCCAAGGACGAAGTTCGGAAAGGTTCGAAGTTTCAAGTGCTGGAAAAGAGTCTAGATATAGGAAGTAAGAAATGGTGGGAAAGACCGTTGAGCCAGTGGACCTCCATTGAACTTCATCTTGCGTGCGGATCAGCTTTAGCAGCAAAGGCAAGAGATTCAGTCAAGACTAGATTTAGAACGAATGGGTGTGATGTGTTTACACTATCTGCGGGTATATCTTCCAATAAAACTCTTGCGAAGCTGGCATCTGGGTTGAAGAAACCAAATCGACAAACAGTCATCAACGCAACTGACGAAAGAGCATTGCAAAAACTATTTCATCCGATGCCTGTGTCGCGGATAAAGGGGCTGGGCGGCAAGTTTGGTGAATCCGTGATGGAAAATTTGTCCGTGGCAACAGTTGGCGATTTAGCAAAAGTTCCATTGACGATATTGGAGGCCAAATATTCCCCATCTGCTGAAGAGGAAAGACCGGTCGCTGAGTTTTTATACAATATCGCTAGGGGGAGGTGCAACGAAGACGTGTCGGAACGAACAGTGGAAAAGTCAATGTCTTCTGGTAAAACATTTCGAGGAGCTCTTGCATTGTCTATATCCGATGAACTATCAGTACGTACATGGCTCTCCGAACTTGTTGGGGGGTTACTAGAGCGCTTGAATTTAGACTTCGAAGAAAACCGAAGAATGCCAAGTCTTATGTCCTTGGCAATAAAGCTTGATGGCTCTCGGTCGCATGCTTCGAAGTCGAGCAAAGCACCCAAAGATCTATCGCATGAAGCTTACGTTGCTTTGGCGACAAAGTTGTTTCGCCAATTTCCGTTGAAGACAGGCAGTAAAATACAGGGTCTAACCATAACTGCAGCAAACTTTCATGAAGTAGCAAGTGGGGAAGCTTCGATCGAAGGTTTTTTTCAAGCAGGTGCACAACCTTCGTTACTGATGTGTCAATTGTCGTCGCCCAAGAGGTCACTTGCATCGTCGATAAGAATCCAAGGAAAGGAGAAATCACTTCTTGGCATGTGGGGAGATGCGAGTACAAAAGGGAGCGAAAGACCCCAAAAAAGGAGTTTTACCAAAACTCATGATATTCCGACTGCGATCAAAGAAGAAAAAAACGGCACAAATACTGTACAGAACGAATGTGATATTTCCAATATAACCAACTCGGATGGAATTGATGCATCGGTTCTATCGCAATTACCTGCGTCTATTCAATCTGAAATCAGAATTGCGAATATGTCAAGAATAGGAGGAAATTGTAAGAAACAGAAAATTGCAACATCTCCGATGAAGAAATGGCTTTGCCCAAAGTCATCGGAAATCCGTCTTGGCAAAATGAAAAATAAATCATCGTTGTCGTCGAAGAAAAGTAGTGAGAACAAAGCAAGTCCACTGATCTACCAGAGTGAAGAAATAGATCCGAATGTCCTAGCAGAACTTCCTTTCCACATTCAGGCAATGATTCGCAAAGAAATGAAGGCTACAAAATTCAAGAGGTGATCCACAACGAAGAAATCGAAATTGCGCGCTAGGTCCCGATGTACGGTACATACATAATTTACATACACCTCGCTAGAGCTAGCAGGCAACAGGCTACTCTACTAGTAACTAGCTAGGAGCTCGTAAATACCACAGTAACATGCAATAACTCATTTCAACTGACGAAGAGGAACTCATTGATCATGGCACGCACGAAAGAGACAGCACGCCGGAATGCCGCAGATACATCTAAACCGAGACCACGAGTTGCAGCTTCGGCGAGAAAGAAACGCCGAATGAGGCCAGGTAGGTGATGCCTGTCATCTAGTTTCACGTCGTACGGAATGTTCTGTCACATCATGTAATCTTAATACCATTCACTGATCGTTTTCAAAACTACTAGGTGAAAGAGCTTTAAAAGAAATCAGAGCCTATCAGCAGTCGACAGACCTTTTGCTCCGTCGGTTGCCTTTTGCGCGTCTCGTCCGTGAAATACAGATGAATCTGACACGACATCCATACCGGTGGCAAGGGAGTGCTATACTAGCACTGCAAGAAGCAGCAGAAGCTCATTTAGTCGGTTTGTTTGAGGATTGCAATTTATGTGCAATCCATGCAAAGAGAGTTACAATAATGCCAAAGGATATGCAACTGGCAAGAAGGATTCGCGGGATTCACAGGGAGTAATTGTCTGTGTCACTTCGTCGCTGTTGAATCTTCGTACTTTTTGGGTATCAGTATGAAGACAAATTGTAGAACCCAAGGAAGGTTCTTCTCATTCGCACCTTCGATGAATACATTTTAATCTGTACTAAATATCAAAAACGGCAAAGGACTTCAATTGCCAGTCTATCTACTGAAAGCAAGAACAAGATTTTAAAAAATAGACAGCATAAAATGTTCAAGCTATTAGCTTCAACAAAATTCATTGTTTGCGTTCTATGCTCTCCTATCCCTTCTATTCACACAAGTTATTCCATTGATTTCCATGGCAACTAATTGCAAATATCTGCCAACTAGTAACCCAAGGATGCGTTTACAGGATTCAACAAGTCCTTACCACAAATAAATCTAGGCAAATTTTCGAATACAAAAAATTCGGTTGCTTCGTTCATGAAGGTAGAAGTCTGGTCCATGTTGTGAGGAGAAATCAATATGTTGTCCAACTCCCACAATTCGTTAGTTGCAGGAAGTGGTTCCTCGGAAAAAACATCTAATGCAGCTCCTCTCAACTTCCCATTTTTCAGGGCATTCGCCAATGCCTTCTCGTCAATCACTGGTCCTCGACCAAGGTTGATAAAGACTGCGCCATCCTTCACCGCTTCGAACGCCTCTGCGTTTACCATTCCTTCCGTATCAACGGTAGAAGGCGCTGAACAAAGAATGTAATCAGATTCGCCCATTAATCTGTTCAAACTCTTTTTATCGGTACCATAAACAACGCTGCAGTAAGGGTCCTGGGTGGAGAGTTTGGGGTTTCGACGCAACGCAATAATCTTCATGCCATAGACATGAGCAAGTTTCGCGCACGCACGTCCAACGTCACCATACCCAACAATACCCAAAGTCTTTCCACGCAATTCTTCGACATCATACTTTTCCCAATTCTTTGCCTTTTGTTGTTTCATCAAGCGCGGGAGGTCCTTTGCGAAATAAGAGCAAGCCATCATTGTGTATTCTGCCAGAGAACTACTAAATTGACCTTTTGCATTTGTAATGGTAACAGGGAGCTCGGAGAGCTCGTCGGAAACAATGAAGTCAATACCTGCTGAACGAACATGTACCCATTCGATGCTTGGATAGCGCGCCAAAAGAAGCGGGAGTTGTTTCCTAGCTTTTGGACAACTAGGAGAAACAAAAACCACATTCGGTTCCTGGGTACCAATATCTTCAAAATCGGTTAACTTTGTGCCAGTTTTGAGGATAGTTGAGCCAAAGGGTAGTCTACCAAACAACGCTTCGTTGGCTTCGTCGTTTGGATCGGAAAGATTCAAAATCTTTGCTTCTTTGACAATTGACTCGGGTGACATTTTGATGAGATAATCGTATCTTCCCTTTCTGGCATACTCTTCACGATTCCAGTACTTGTAACTCTTCATGGCCGGATCAGCATTCTCTGATGGAATGACTCTAGCAGGTGATTGGATCGCCTTCGTACTAGACAAAAAGGATCTTTTCATGGCCTCATTCTTGATACTAGAAGTCTTTCTGCTTGCATTGCCGAAGTTACGAAGGAAATATGATGCCTTTGAAGCAAACATCTTGACTGGAACTAGGGTTTTGACAATAAGCTGGAGGAGACGAAGTATTTTGGAAAACTAAGATATGCGATGTAATGTTTCTTCAACAGGTAAAAAAAGAGGTGATGTCACCCAATCTTCTTAGTTCTGTTTTGTTTTGGAAAGGTGCGCGCTTGCTGACGTCGAGCATTTTCGAATTTTATAACTACTTTGGACTACATCTATCTAATGATTTTTCTAAATATATTACCCCACAGTCACAGTCATTGATTACATTCTGAACACAATACATTGGTGTGATATTTGTTTCCTTCCTCCGACCGCCGAAATGCGATCGGATTAAGTTCAATATCAAGCAATGATAAGATGATTTAGTCTCAGTAGGCGACAACCCAATCACCAAATCCTTACCGGGATACGACTTAGGGATCATTTGAGCGCCACAACACCCTACCCCAAGCTTTTTCAAAGATTGTGAATCTGCTCCATCTTCTGCAGAATATTCATATTCACTTAATAGTGACAAATGATACCGTACCTACTTGTGCCATCATAGGTCCAAAGATGTTGCCGGGTACCAACATTTTTACCGTGTACGGTAACATAGGAACAGGATTGAATTTCAATATGTAAGTCCATCCTTCTTCCTCATATAAAAACAAATCAAAACAAAAAATCTGATGGTTGTGTGCAAGACTTGACTGATTCTTTTATAGCGAGACTACAACAGCACCTGCCTAGTATCATATTATTTCTAACACAGATCAAGTTGTTACCGTTATTATTTGGGCGTTGATTAGCTATTGGTTGCAACTAGTAACTAGTTACAGAACACCGTTATGTTGCCGTTAGCTACACTCAACAATATCAATCAGTCAGCCAGTCTCAAATTCGAAAATACATTAATATTCTTGGAGAAACACGAAACAGAAAACACAAAACAGAAAACAGAAAACAGCTCATTTGTCATATGTCCGTCAGGACGAGTGAGGGAACAACAGAGAACAATGGAACAGCTGCCTGCGAAGATGCATTCTTGATGTATTCATAAAAGAAACTTGCAATAAGTTTGAATCACTAGAAGTATTCTTCAAAAGCAATCATGATATCAGCACTCCGACTACAACACGTAATGAGACAAAACACTACTAGTAGTATCGATACACTTGTTAGTACTAGTACTCGCATCCACAAGCGATGCTTTCAATCCAGAGCCGACTACGAGCAATGGACTCATCGCATGAAAACATCCCGCATGATCACCAGCTCTCCACGGCTGACACAAGTCAATGCTAAAACTGCTGCTCCATTTTTATACTCAGTGTCACCCATTTCGGATCGGCTCCTGCTGTACTCGTATGCTGCACATGAGGAGGAGGACAAGAACGACGAGAATGATAGTACTAGTACTACTATTAGTGGTAAGAGTCCCTTTTCGTCGATGCTGGAATGCATATATCCTCTTTCAGAAAGTAGATATTCAAATCATCACGGCTACTCTTCTTCAGAAACTATTATGGACAAGAAGACAGATGCTAGCGACTTGGACATTCTCAGAGCGTCAGTGTCGGACCCTACCCTTTCAAGTTTCAGACTTGCCAAATTCTATTCTGACGTGGACGCACTGACGGCAGATGTCGCCTATCGTCATACTGCTGCTTCTTCAAATTCAGATTCAACCACCAGCAACATTGCATTTGTCACGGCAGGGCATTATCACTCCAGAAAAATCCATCAAACGGATATAACCAACGATCTCATTTTGAGATGCTATCCCACGCACACGGGTACAGCTTCCATGGAAATTCGTACTGATGCTTTGCAACGAGATGCCAATGGGAATGAAATACTCGTTAATGTTTGTTTCACATCCATGGTGGCCGTGGATAAAGATACTTTGAGGCCTGTCAAGGGTACCATTCCAAAATTGATTTTTCGCAACCATGAAAAGAATGCGAATAATGATGATGCTGCTCATGGTAGCGATAGCAATAGCGATGGCAAATATACCAGCAGTGGGCAAGAGGAATCGCGACAACAGATAAGAACAGAAATGGCACAACAACATGGTCAAATTCGCAAAGAACGCTTTGCAACATCCATGCAACTCCGTCATGGCCCATCCTCGTCGCCACCAACCCAACAGGAAATGACTGACATTCACGCACTACACCAGCAAGTCATTATGAATCAATATCACACCGCCACTAGCAGCAGCAGTACCAGTACCAATGCTCTTCCTCATGTCCATGAACATACGTATCGCAGTTCGGTCGTGATATACCCCGAAAAAAGAAATGTGCACGGAAAGCTCTTTGGAGGATTCGTAATGGAACAGGGACATATTCTTGCTCAATACGCTGCAGACTTTTACCTGGACCACTCCTTGCATCATGCTGACAGTGACAGTGACATTGACAGTGAAAGTGACAACCATTCTTCCTCTAAAACAAATTCAAATGAGAAACAACAAGCAGATAGAGCCATACCGCTTGGATTGGACGAAGCCATCTTTCTCCAACCCATTAGCATCGGAGATCACGTCACATTCACTGCACGAGTGGTACACTCAACCCCCCGCGCCTGTCGAATCGTCGTCATTGTCGAAGTGCGGGATCCAGCCAATCGGAATTCGGCACCGTTGAGATCGAATCGTTTGTCGTTTTTGTTTGGGGGGAGTGGGTTTCCGAATCATGGGATTGTTCCGGATGGGTATGATGAGATTTTGATGCATGTTGATGCCAAGAGGAGGATGGGTGTGGAGGGTCCGTTGGATGAGGAGGTAGAGAGGATTTTGTTGGATGAGGAGGTGGAGAGGATTTTGAGTGAGGTTTGAAGATGAAGTCCTGCTCTGCGAATGGTGTGTCAATGTCAATGTCAACGGCGCTTGGTGTGAAATTGAATATAAGCAACGAATGGAAAGTTGCTGCAGTGTTTCTATGGATCGTGTTAGTTGTTGTGCGAGACATGTTTCCTGTCATCCAGATTCTCTAGAACTGAAACAATCCCTCGGAAGAAGAACTCGATGTAAAAGAAATAATTAAAAACCAATTAAATACAGTAAGTACACGTGTACAGCAAAACAATGAGCTGCTGAATTAACTCAAGCTCCGCGCACGATACATTCTGAATCCATTTCATGATTACATTTGCGTAAACGTGTATTGTAAGTTGTACGTAGACTAAAATTTGTATCTGCTCATGAATTAAAAGAGGAAAACAAGAACAAACTACACGCACGTCTAGCTAGAAGAGTCCAAAATCAGCCAATGTTATATTCAACTTTTTAATAAGTGCAAACCAAGAAATCGACTGTGATCGTACCTGGTACCGTTATTGGTCGGGTTGCCGAGTTTTCATTTTCCAATTTTGAATAATTTCGAAATTGGAATAATTGCCCCGCGAACGACGGTCCCTGGGGAAATGATTGGCTTCAGAAGAACTAACAACAACAAGAATTTGAAGAGTTTCGTCGGGGGGCAACACAGAACAGAGCCAAAAGCCAATTCGCGCGTCACCATCTCAGCGGCAGTAATAAGGACCAGTACTTGTGCCCCAGTATTATATTGGTGTTGCTTTGGAATTATTAGACCAAGTGATTCAACTACTCCAAGACTAAGCACGCCCATATATACACACACAAAGAGAAGTAGTCAGTCATGGTAAAGAAACAAAGATTAAACAAGGCTCCCCACAAATCTCGAAGAGACACTTCGTATTTCGCATCACCCTTCAATATTCAACCTGTAGATTCCAAGGATCAATCTCGAAAGGACAAGCTCAAATACCTCAAGGCCAATGGAATAACAGGAAAGAATGCTCTTCGCTTGGCAAAGGGTAAGAGGAAACTCTCATCAAGCTTGAAACAGAATCAAAATACGTTTAGTGGCAAACCTGGACCACCTGCAAAAAAACCTTGGAGCAGCAGAAAGCAAGAGATCAAATTGCCACAACACATACCCTCCACTGTTCCTTGGACTTTGCCAGGCCCTGAAGAATCTTATTCGGGTGAAGATCATTCTATTCGGACAAAGAGGAAGCATCAAATACTGCCGTCTTCCTTTTATTCCTTGCCTCAATCTACCATCGCTGCGCTACAGTGTGAATTGCAAACCTTTACAAAGTACATTAGGTTAACTCCACATGAAATAGCTGCAAGAAATAGCGTTGTGGAGTTTATTACAAAGTTAAGCCATAGCCTATGGCATAAAGATGTCATTGTACAACAATTTGGAAGTTATGCAACGTTGGACGTTTGCACGTTTCAAAGTGATATTGATTTAGCCCTGTGGAACGTTGTCGACACCGAAGACGAGAACGTATGGAAGGAAGATGGAACAGGAAGAAAGGAGGAATATATTTTTGGTGAAAAGAGTGGAACTGTCTTGAGTCAGAGTTCACTGTTGAGAACAATGCAAAAAATCAAGTCTCAAAGCGACGCATCAAAAAAGACAATTCGCCAAAACGAAAGGAAAGAAGAATGGAAGAAAGTCTTGGAAGAAGTAGATTTGGCAAATAGTACGAGTGCACACAATGGTAATGATGGTGATCAAAACAATCAAAATGGGGCGAAATTTTCCAATGATGATGATGTTTTATTCGTCATTGATAGGAAAGGGGAGAAAGTATCAGATGGAGAGGATGTCCCAAACACAAGAACGAGTGATTCTGAGCCAGCTTTCGACGATGCAATCGATTTTGTGATTGATCGTGAAGGTGCCAAGAAGCAATTGGACAAAGAAGATGACGATGGTAGCGACAAAGGACACGATGCGAAGCCAGCTGCAAAGTCTAATGCCGACGGTGATCTGATTGTGATTGATGATAGTAGCGACGACGATGATGACGTGGATAAAATGGACTCGTTTCATCGACGATCTCATGCCGCTGAATTAGGCGTTTCAGAGTTTTCCTCGTTAAGGGACTCAAGTGTTATTGATTTGTGTTCCTCTGATGACGAAGTTGCGAGAGGTTTAAAGGCTAGCTACCAAGATCAGCTTTCTTCTGATTCTGCAAGTTATCCTAGCGATGATGATGATGACGACGCCAACGACTCTGGATTTGACCTTAATATATCCAGCCAAACTGATTTTGGATCCAGCGACGCGGGTATTAAAAGAAAGACAATCGGCCCCACTGGAAAAGTGAGGACCAAAGTTGTGAAGGCGCTCTCACTTTTGGGTAAACGTTTGTGGAAGAGTTCATTCGCACAAAACATTCAGGTGCGAAAGAACGCTCGAGTTCCAATTATTTGCGCGACAACGAGGTTCGGTTTTGACAGTGATGTAGCTCTCGGTGGTCACAACGGAGTGGATACTTCCCAGTATGTGAGAAAGGTTGTTGAGAAACACGATAGCTTTGCAACCGTTATTCTATTTCTCAAAATTTTACTCCAGCAAGTGAATTTGGATAAACCGTTTACTGGTGGGCTTGGGAGCTACAGGCTATATGTTTTAGTTGCAAATCATGTAAGTGCTTACCACATTTTCTTCATTTAACATGATTTCAATTTGCTAACCGGACTGCCGTCGTATCTGACAGTTCAACGCGCATAAATCTCTTGGTGGTGGAGATTCTGCAGCTGAAATGTTATTAAGTTTCTTTTATCGCTACAGTACTCCATCAAAGTCTCGTGACGAGGCAAGAACACAACTTAAAAAAGAGGTCGTGATAAGAGCAGAGGGTGGAGAGGCTGATCTGTCTGCTGTGAGCGTCGATCTTTGCATCGAATTGTTCCAACGGTGTTTTGAAAAGCTCATGGACGGACTCGAGAATCATGAAGGAAGGAAGGATAGACGATCTCTCATTGCGACTCTCGTTGACGTCATGAAAGTGAAGAGAGAGCGCACCGCCGCTGTATTGCAAGCAAAGTCATTCAGACCTCCGCCGAGTAAAAAGTCGAGTAATGGTGGTTCTGGGATTTCAAAGTCGGGCAGCTCCGATAATTTAGCATCGAAAAAGACACATGCCAAGGCAGCGAAAAAGACACATGCCAAGAGTAAACCAGAATCAAAGGCAGTGAAATCTGGCAAGAAAAGTGAATCGCCTAATCCAAAGAAGGGGCCGAAACGAAGTGCCAGAGGCGCGCTAGTTCCGAAGCGAAGATTTGATTTAGAGACGAAGCTTGATGGCATGGATGCATTAATGCAAAGAGGTGGTAAGACGCATCGCAAGAACAAGAAGAAACAGAAGAGGGACAGTGCCATTACTGAATTTGTAATGAGGACAGTATCTTAAGAGTTATATTAAGTTATCTACTACCCGCAATGCAAATTTGTTGTTCATGCGTGGGATGATAACCCCTAGACCATAGCATCTCGAGATGCTATGGTCTAGTGGTTATCATCCCATGGATGAACGAAACTACTACACGAAGGTACTGAACCTTGGTGGGGATGTTCCCTACTGAACGTGGTGCGGAGCCTGAAGTCTGTACTTTTATTTTTTTGGGAATTTGGTTATTTTTGCTGAAGTTCTTTGAAGACGTAACAACTTCAAATGTGAGAGTAACAATGAGGTACAGTGGAACGTCAGAGGCGAGAACTTCAAGCAACAACGTCAAAAGCCATAGTAATGTTGAGAAATGTGAAAGTAAGGCTGAAGAGTATGAGAAGGAGGA
>Ga0115005_10004304_pt1 | contig 11332 bp, 9 predicted proteins | sample ArcOceMetagenome_FD_87163 | JGI IMG/M metagenome (GOLD analysis project Ga0115005, IMG submission 87163) | Marine eukaryotic phytoplankton communities from Arctic Ocean - Arctic Ocean - Greenland ARC118M Metagenome | ecosystem: Environmental > Aquatic > Marine > Oceanic | place: Arctic Ocean...
CTATCTCTAATCACTTCGATTATTGGATTATCTATTAATAATTTTGAAATGCCTTTTCTATGCAATTCATTATCATCTAAAATGAGCAAATTTAATTTTTTCATTTGATTTAATATTAAAATTTATAGGGGAAAACGTTTATCTGTATAACTCAGTTGAATAATTTTGTATAATAAATTACCTCACTTTCAAAAAATGAAGTAATTATTAGTGGAATGTAAATAAATTTTTGGCCTTAGATGTTTGGTAACAGCAAGCTTATAAAAGACCGTAATTGATACTTAGGAAATGATAATAAAAAACACGAAGCATATGCTTTATATGCGACAAGTTTTTTATTAACAATTTGATTGGAGAGAAAATGGAAGATAGGTAATTTTATCGTTAAAGTAAATTAAGTATATAAAAATCGTTAATTATTTTCCAATATTTATTATGTTTACATTTTTAAGTAAATGAAAATTCTAACTATTCAGTACTGGCTTTGCGGGTAAGTTTATTGAAAAATAAATTAAATTCAGCTTTGCTGAATATTGACTAAAAATTTAAGCAAGTCCAAATATTTTAAGAAAAATTTCTCTACCGTGCACTTTTTGAAAATTGTCACGAATTTCAAGAATTGCTCGAAAGTCCCCAGAAAACTATATACTCGAATTTTTTTCAACAAGTTGAAATATCCGAAAGTTCACAAAATTAGTTGTTCGTGGACATTCGAATGAATCTGACTTGTCAGATTTTAGTGATAGGGTTAAATCATATCGTCAAAAATTCGAGTAATTCATGATAATTTGTGCAAAAAATAAAACTGTACGGTAGAGAAATAAAAATAAAAACGGATTTTGAAAAATAATTTCCTATGATGCAAACGATTGACCTGAATTGTGATATGGGTGAATTACAACCTCATCAAAAAAGAAACTTTGATGAAGAAATAATGCCTTTTATTTCTTCTTGTAATATTGCTTGTGGCTTCCACAGCGGTAATCCTTTCCTAATCGAAAAAACTATAAAGTCAGCCATTAAGCATCACGTTAAAATTGGTGCTCACCCATCTTACCATGATCGAGAAAATTTTGGAAGAGTATCGATGAAAGTAGAAAGTTCAAAATTGATGTCAGAACTAAAATACCAAATTTACGCAGTCAAAGGAATGGTAGAAGGTTATGGTCAAAAATTAAATCATGTCAAACCTCATGGAGCATTGTACCATGATATGGTGGAGGATCAAGATCTTGCGAGCCAAGTTATTCAACTGATAAAATCAATTGATCCATCGCTAAAAATAGTAACTTTGGCTCACTCACAAGTTATTGATATTTGTAAAAAAAATGAAATGCAATTTGTCCAGGAAGGATTTGCTGATAGACGATATCAGAAAATTAATCAATTGAGAAATCGAAAATTGGAAGGAGCTGTTTTGGAAAATCCAAAAGAAGTTTTGCAACAAATTGAAAACTTCGTCCATGGAAAAGTGCAACTTCACAATTTGGAATTTTGCCCCATTCAAGTCCAATCAATTTGTTTGCACAGCGATACGAAAGGTGCAGTTAAATTAAGCGAAATGATTCACCATTTTTTAAAAGAAAAAAATATAGAAATTGCCTAACCTAGTTTTAGATATAAAAAATTACAATAATGATTTTCTAATTTTAAAATCAAAAGATCAAACTTATTTAGCTGAAATAGCGAGATCTATTTTTAGCAAAAAATTAGATTTCGTGGAGGAAGTAATTGTAACGCCAACGGAGATTTGTCTTAAGTTGAATGATAATTTCGAGGAGACCAAAATCGAACTTTTGCAAAAACTAGAACGAAATGAAACCACTAAGTCAAACACCTATCTACTCCCCATTTTTTTTAACGATCATGAAGATTGGGAAGACGTAGAATCAGTGACTGGTTTTTCCAAAGAGGAAGTTATTGAAAAATTAGTAGCCACGAAATTTTCCATTTCTATGTTTGGCTTCCTTCCTGGTTTTACTTATTTGGAAGGACTCGATCCTTCGTTGCATGTTCCGCGCAAAACGATACCGTCTAAATATGTCAAAGCAAACTCCATTGCCTTAGGAGGGAAATATGTTGGATTGTATTCGGTAGATAGTCCAGGAGGTTGGCATGTGGTTGGTCAAATTCCAATTTCAGTTTTAGTCATTCCTCAGTTGCCACCGGTGGAAATGAACATAGGAGATCAAATAATTTTACATCCAATCGATCAAATTGAATTCGAAAATATTTTGCAAAAACAAATTTCTTTAAAAGAATACAATGGGTAGTTTCGAAATAATAAAGGCTGGAATGATGACAAGTATTCAAGACTTGGGAAGAAAAGGTTTGGCCTATTTTGCTATTCCAACTTCTGGCGTCATGGATAAAAGTGCAGCTCGAATTGCTTTGTTGATTTTGCATAAAAATGAAAATAGTCCGCTCCTTGAATGTACTTCGAGTGCTCCAGAAATAAAATTTAATGACGAAACTCGAATCGTAATTACTGGTGCAGATTTCAATTGGAAATTAAATAATGAACCCATCAACCGGAATTCAATTTTATCCGTCAAAAAAAATGATATACTCAAAGGGAATTTTTCCAAAGATGGATTACGAGGTTATATTGCACTTGATGGAGATTTGGAAATTGAAAAAGTATACGATTCCTTTTCGACTTACACGAATGCAAAGCTAGGTGGTTTTCAAGGTCGATTACTGAGAAAAGGAGATATTCTAAAATGGGAAAATACTAATTTTGTTTTTTCTAAAAATAAAATTATCCCCATCAAAAAAGGACCTGAATTTAATTTGCTTTCTGAAGAATCAATGGAGTTGCTCACTTCAAATATTTATAAAATTGGAATTGACAGCAACAGAATGGGAGTCAGATTAGAAGGTAAAAAATTAAATAATACCAATTTTCAATTAGAAAATAGTGTACCTGTTTTGCCAGGTTTTATTCAGTTGCCACCGAGTGGATTGCCGATCATCGTTTTGCAAGATGGACAAACGACAGGAGGTTATCCACGCATTGCATATATTCAAAATAAATATTTATCGGAGTTGAATCAGATCCCTTTGGGAGGAGGATTTCAATTTCAACTTGTTTAAATAAATCTTTACTTTTACTTTTCCAACTCATCACGTGACTCGAAGTCACCTAGTGAGTAGATTTTTTTTAAAATAAATTTTCACAAAATAAAACAATACAAAAAATGAAATTCAACTTTAAATTATTTTCGAGTACACTAATTTTATTATTTATCACCACTTCCATTTTCTCACAACATGAAAAGAAATTAGAAGGCTGCTGGGATTTAGTTATTTCAAAAGATGGAAAAGAAATGCCATCTTGGTTGGAAGTTCGTCACTCTGGTAATAAGACTTTAGTAGGAAGATTTGTTTACGCTTTTGGGAGTGCTCGTCCTGTTTCACATATTAAAGTGAAGGATGGAAAATTCAGTTTTGCGATTCCTCCTCAATGGGAAGCAGGGGAGCGGAATATGGAATTTGAAGGCAAGCTAGTAGGCGAGGAATTAACGGGAACGATGAAATATACGGATGGCAAAATGTACAATTGGAGTGCCAACCGAGCGCCTAAATTAGCTTCGGTTGAAAATCCAATTTGGGGAGCACCTCGTGAAATTTTTAACCAAAAAAATCTAGCTGGCTGGCATGCTTCTGGAGAAAATCAATGGGTGGTGGAGAATGGAATATTGACAAGTAAAAAATCTGGATCTAATCTTATTACGGATGAGAAGTTTTCAGACTTTAAATTGCACCTCGAATTTCGTTACCCAAAAGAAAGTAATAGTGGAGTATATCTTAGAGGTAGATATGAAGTTCAGGTGGCTGATAATAAAGGGAATGAACCATCCGATATTATGTTTGGAGGAGTCTATGGTTTTTTGACACCAAATGAAATGGTAGCAAAATCTGCAGGAGAATGGCAAGCCTTTGATATCACTTTGATCGGTCGAAGAGTGACGATTGTGGCGAATGGGAAAACTATCATCAGCGATCAGATTATTCCAGGAATTACGGGAGGTGCATTGGATAGTCGAGAAGGGGAACCTGGTCCATTTATGTTGCAAGGTGATCATGGTCCGATTGAATATCGAAATATTGTGGTGACTCCGTTGTTGGAAAAGTAATAAGAATTTTTAAATCCAAGCCCTGCTGAATTGATATAATTGAGCAGGGCTTTTTTATTGTTAGATAGGATTACTCAATTGAGTTTCGTCTATCGTCTTACAAAAAAAAAGTTCAAAAACTAAAATTACTTCCGTAATATTATGCTTTAAAATAATTCAATTAAAAAATAATATGAATAGAATCTTACCTACTATTTTCCTGCTTCTTTTCTTCTTTCAAATAAATGCACAGCAAGATTTAAATCAATATTCAAGAGTGAAAGTTGATTTGACGAATCATTCAATTCTTGAGGTGGCTCGACTGGGGCTAGAAGCTGATCATGGAGATTATGCTAAAGGAAAGCATTTGATTAATGATTTTTCAAACCAAGAAATTGATTTGCTTAGCCAAAATGAAATCCCTTTTGAAATATTAATTGAAGATGTAAAAGCATTTTATGTGGCTCGAAATCAAGCAGGTCATCATCATGATCATGGCGTAGAAACCCGAACACTTGGAAATTGTGATGACGATGGAACTGGTGTGCAATATGATTATGAAACTCCGGTGAATTATGAAGATGGTTCGATGGGCGGATATTTGACTTATGATGAATTGTTGGCGACGCTAGACGAGATGGCTACACTTTATCCAAATTTGATTTCTGCAAAAGCACCGATTGGAAATATTTTGACGCACGAAGGGCGACCAATTTATTGGCTCCGACTTTCTGACAATCCAACTATTGATGAAGCGGAACCTGAGGTACTTTACACCGCTTTGCATCATGCTCGGGAACCGAACAGTTTATCCCAAATGGTTTTTTATCTGTGGTATCTGTTGGAAAATTACGATTCAGATCCTGAGGTGAAATATTTGGTGGATCATACGGCTATGTATTTTATCCCATGCATTAATCCTGATGGATATATTTATAACGAAACTAATGATCCGAACGGAGGGGGTCTGTGGAGAAAAAATAAATACCTAGAGAATGGTGAATTGAGAGGGGTTGATTTGAATCGAAATTATGGATACCAATGGGGAATTGATGACAATGGCTCTTCCCCAAATTCAACCAGTAATGTCTACCGTGGAACTGCGCCTTTTTCAGAACCTGAAGATCAAGCAGTTCGAGATTTTTGTAATGAGCATGAGTTTAAGATTACTTTGAATTATCATGCTTATGGAAATTTATTAATTTACCCATGGGGTTATAGTGATCAAGTGACTAGCGAGCAGGAGACCTTCTCTGCGTTGGCAACGGTGATGACTAGAGAAAATAATTATTTTGCAGGTACTGGTACTCAAACAGTTGGTTACTCTGTCAATGGAAATAGTGATGATTGGATGTACGGAGAAACAGATTCTAAACCTGCTATTTATTCGATGACGCCTGAAGTTGGAGATGGGAATTTTGGTTTTTGGCCAGCGCAAGTTGATATTGATCGGTTGAATAAATCTACGCTTCAACAAAACCTGACAACCGCACATTTAGTGCTAAATTATGGGGAAGCGGAGGAAATTAATCCATCCAGTTTTATCATTTCTAAAATTGGTTCGCTTGATTTGGTATTGAAAAAATATGGACTCGAAACTGGTGATCTAACGTTGACTGTCTCAGGAGTTGGGAATACAACGATCACTTCGAGCACTTCAAACACTTGGACGATGGCTCATTTGGATCAAGAGTTGGAGACTTTTGGTTATACGATTTCTGATGATGTGGTAAATAATGAAGAGGTGAAATTTGCGGTGCAAGTTGATAATGGTTTATACATTGTTCATGATACGATTACTAAAATATTCTTGGCTGGAGATATCATGATTGGTCTTTCAGACATGGGAAATGAAATTAATAATTGGACGGTGAATGGAATGTGGAACGAGACAACAGAAGAATTTTATTCAAGTGCAACGAGTTATACAGATTCCCCATTTGAAGATTATGAAGCTGATCAAATTACAGAAATGAAATTAGATGCCCCGATTGATTTAACCGATGCAGAAGATGCCTTTTTAAATTTTTATGCGAAATGGGACATTGAAGCTAACTATGATTTGGCTCAAATTATGGGTTCGGTTGATGGGAATACTTATATGCCACTTTGTGGAAAATATACTACACCAGGAACGAATAACCAAGATCTTGACGAACCTGTTTATGAAGGTACTCAAACGGATTGGGTGATGGAAGAAATAAATTTAGAAGATTATATCGGTGAAATGCTTTGGATAAAATTCCGATTAAAAGCTGATGGTGGAGTGGAAGGAGATGGATTTTATTTTGATGATTTGACGGTAAATGTAGTGACGGAAGCGACTTCTATTGAAGAGGAAGAAGCAAAAATTTCTAGTTGGCAGATTTTTCCAAATCCATTTTCTCAAACTTTAAAAGTAAATTTGAATCTGGTAGAACAAGCCGAAAATTTAGAATTACGAATGGTGAATGCTTTAGGTCAAGTAGTTTTAAATGAAGTGTACAACAATTTACCACGAGGAAATCATTTATTGGGAATGGAAAATTCAAGTTTGTCGGAAGGCATTTATTTCTTGCAAATATTTTTGAATGGAGTAAATGTTGGTGGTCAAAAAGTAGTGAAATTAAAATAGAAAACACATGAAATATATATTATCTATTTTTGTAATTACAATGTTATTTTTTAATTCCTCCTCCTGTAGCGATGGAAAAAAGATGACAAGTACAGTCATGAAAAATGAAATCGTCGCAACGCTCCGAGGAAAAGTAAAACCTCAACAAGTCGTCGCAGCATTTCAAAAGTATAAAATGGAAACCGTAAAAGTGATCGATAAAAATACTAATATTTGTCTCTTTACTTTTGATAAAACATTAATTGATCCAGATCAGTTTTTAAGTTCTTTGCAAGATTCGCAGTTTATTAAATCTGCTAAGTTTGGAGAGAAATCTAAACCATAGTTTCTTCTTGAAAAAAAATAAAAAAGGGTTCTTCAAATTAATGAAGAACCCTTTTTGTTTTTTATAACAATATATTTACGAAAGAATTATCGTACAATGTTTATTTTAAAACTCTTTTGTTCATCTTCAACTTCAACGATTAAAAAATACAATCCTGTCGTAATTCCTTTTTCAATTAAGGATAAAGTCTCTAAATGAAATCCTTCTGATTGCTTTCCGCTCGCTTTTGCAAAGTCAATAATCTTTTGACCTAAAACAGAATAAAGAGAAACTTTGATCTCGCTAGATTTCTCTAAGTCATATTTTAAGGTCACATAATCTTTAGCTGGATTTGGGAAGACGCTCATCTTGAAATCATTTTCCAAATCTATATCACCAACTAAAATTGTTTCAAAAACGGCAATCAAAGTATCAGCTTGTGTCATATTAATCCAAGCTCTTCGAGTAGTATCATTTGGTGTAATTACATTTTCAGCGGTGCTGATCCAATGACTAAATTTATATTCATCTGCAAATTCATCAAACACTTTCGCCTTAATTTTATTTTCCATCCCTCCAAAATAATCACCCGTCCAAGGGAAAGTTTCGATATCTAAAGTGTTGAAATCAATTTCTCCAATTCCATCAGGCTCCGTCAAAAGTGTAATATTATGTGGCCCCGAAAGTTCGTCGTAACAACCAATCGCACCATCATCCAGTAGCTCACATCTTGACAAAATAAAATCTTTCAAATCCTGAACATTTGATTCCCACTCCGTCAATGTTCCACCCCAACGTTGAATTTGTCCAGGCATTTCTGGCTCAATAACGGCAAGCATACTATCCAAGGTGTAAATCATATTCTCGCAATTAAAAACAGTATTCATCATGTCAGCATAACGAGAATAATAGAGTTGCTTAAACGTAGGGTTTTCATCCAATAATTTGAGGAATATCTTTTCATGTTTTCCTACATCGCCATCATTTTGCATAAAGTTTCCACTTGCTATGTCATCATATAAATCTTGACAAATTCCATCCCAATCGTTGTCACAACAAAATCCATCTTGCATGATAGTTTGGATAAAAAAGGTATCCGTAGCAGGGTAGGGGCTGCTGCCATTTATGATCGTTTGACAATCAGCGGGTAAGGTGCTCGTTCCTCCACCTCCGCCACCAAAGAATCCATCCATAAAGTCAGCAATATCTTCTAAGTCGCAAGGAGCAGCATCTGGAGATATATTTGGAACACCACTATAGTTGATATAATAATCAAATGTTGCATCCAAATCCCAAAGGATGTAACCCCACTTTTTATGCTGTCCGGCGGTGTCTAATCCTCGCCACCAACCTGTATTATAATTCAACCAATCAGATGCCACCACATTCAAGTTGACGACCATATAATCAATCAAACTAATCATGTTGATGCTGTCATCCGCAATTTGATAATTAGCAGAATCGCTCATGTCATTTTCCAAAATAAAATCTCTGAGCGCCATCCAATCTGTTACCGCTTGATTCCCTCCGTATTGAATTTCGGTATCACCCCAAGTCGTCAAATATTGCAAATCATATTTTCCTTGGTCATAATATTCGTCGGTATAATCATGATCCACCGGTCTTTCTCGCATTCCGTATACGCCCCAATATTGTCCGTTGAGGAAAAGGATAACTCGCTCCGCAGCACGTTGATCTAGTTGCATTCCACCATCCATCGCAAGCGTTTGCACATACTCATCTCTGATGTGTGCACTTCCTTGATGTGCATTATCATTGATAGCTGGATAGTTATCGTCACCTGAATTTCGGAACATAAATTTTTGATATTCATCTCGGTCAGAATAGTTGAAGAGCGGTGCATTTACTGCCTTGGAATATCCCATTTCATCTCTCGAAACCCAATCTAAACTTCGATGTGGCAAAACCCAAGAGTCTTGACCATGACGGTTCAAACTCCCAAAAGAGGTCGCTTCTCTTTCATTGTCCTGATTAAAGTATTCTAAAGAACCGATTGGAATCACTGGCCCATTTCCACCTGCTAAATCAAGGACAGAATCAGCGGCAACTGAAAAAACTGCTAGCGTAAATTCTTCATCAATAAAGTAAGTATTGAAATCCATTTTCCCAGCCAAAATAGTGGAGTCATTACTGAATGCTTGCGCTTTAATTACTTGAGTAAAAACGACTGGTAATGGGTCAGCATAAATTGAGGAAGTCTCGGTTGGATTGGTTCCGTCAGTTGTATATCGCAAAATGGAATTAGGTTCATTATTGGTCAAGCTAACCATTTGCAAACCCAAATAAAAACCTGCTTCCAAATCCATACTTGGCGTTTGAGTGTAGCCTAGAAATTGTGTGGTGCCATCATTAGAAATTCCTAAACTAGGCTCTGTACTGACCACCCAATCTGATCCTCCATCAATAGCCCGACATCTCGAATGTTCGACTAATGTGAGATCCATCGAAAACATTTCTATAACGGTTCCATTTGGATCAGAAAGCAAAACTACTTCTCCAGCTTTAGTTTGCGCTAGTTTGAAATTAGTATGAAAATTGGTTCCATCCGATTCATCACGACCAGAACACCAAAAAACTAAATGCCCATTTCCAGGGATCATAGTACCAACAGGGATGCTCCATTTTTGAGGTTTTGTTTCTTTGTCAGATAGATGCCAACCAGTCAAATCAACAGGGTCGGAACTTGAATTATATAATTCAATCCAGTCTTCTGTTTTTCCATAATTGTCTAGAAATTTTTCAAGATTGGAAGCAGAATATTCGTTGATCTGAATTTGCCCAAAGGAATTTATAGTCCAAAAAAAAATGAGTAAAAAGGAGATGTATAATTTTTTCATAAAAAATAATTTGGAACTTCTGAAGAAGTCTTGTTCGTAATTTTGTTAGCTTGAAATAAATACAAATGTTAAATTTATAAAAATCCTGTCTCGTATTTTAACTTATATAAATCAATGGCTTGCATTAGACAATGGAAGGGAAATAAAAAAATCGTTTGACAATAGACGACAAACGATTTTTTTTTTTTTACAAAACATATTTTTCAAACAAACTCTCTAACATCAATGCTGGATTTTCACAAGTCCCATTATGCACTTGCGAATGTTGGATAATCGTACTTCTCGCAGCAGTCAACCAACGAAATCTTCCTGCCAATTCTAGTTGAGCAATTTTTCCACCTTGCTCCGTACCTTGACAAATCAAATCCCAACTTTTTAAATAATTGGAAAATTCTTCCAAGTCGGTGTTTTTCGAAAAGGCTGCAAGTCTAGCTTGATCCAGATGATATTTTACCCCCAAATACTTTTTTCTTTTGGAAAATAAAATCACTCCAACATTCATAAACTCTTCTCGCTCTACTCTGGGAACAAAGCGAATGAAGGCATATTCAAAAACTTCATTTCCTCGCATCATTAGCTTCTTTGGTTAGTTTATCAAGATTAGATATTTTGGTTTTTAAAAAGGTAGCGTACACTTTTCTTTTTTCCGCAGGGGGAATCTCATCAGATGCTTCCGTCAAAAAATCATCAGGCACTAACCCAACAATTTGATCAATCAATTCATCGGTTAATAATGATTTAATCTCAGTTGAAGCAGTTGCTAATTCTGTTGCTCGATCCAACATAACATGATCCTTAATTAAAGGAAAAGTTCCATTGGCATGTTTCTCCCAAGTCGTCCAACTATGATGAAAATAAAAACTAGCACCATGATCAATCAACCATAATTCCTTGTTCCAATTCAACATATTAGTATTTCGTACCGTCCGATCCATATTGGAAATGATACTATCGAGCAGCACTACTTTGGAGGCAGTCATCGAGTCAGCAACCGAAACAATTGGGTCGTAAGTTATCGCACCCGAGAGATAATGCAAGCCGAAATTTAAACCGACGCTGAATTTGAGCAAGTCTTGAATTTCTTCATCCGCTTCAGATTGACCAAAGGAATTATCCAAATTCATAAAAACTAATTCAGGCATTTTTAAACCCATTGCTCTAGCTACTTCTCCTCCGATTAATTCAGCGATCAAGGCTTTTTTTCCTTGCCCTGCTCCGCGGAATTTCATCACATATAGAAATCCATCATCGGCTTCTACGATGGCTGGTAGTGAACCACCTTCTCGCAGCGGGGTCACATAGCGAGTGACATTGACTGTTCTAAGTTCTAGTTTTTTCATATTTCAAAATTGTCGTGAATCAGGTTCTTCAAAATTGTCGTGTATTGGATTCCTTCAAGGGATCCGATACCTAATTACCTTTAATTTTATCGCCTAAG
>Ga0115005_10004307_pt1 | contig 11324 bp, 4 predicted proteins | sample ArcOceMetagenome_FD_87163 | JGI IMG/M metagenome (GOLD analysis project Ga0115005, IMG submission 87163) | Marine eukaryotic phytoplankton communities from Arctic Ocean - Arctic Ocean - Greenland ARC118M Metagenome | ecosystem: Environmental > Aquatic > Marine > Oceanic | place: Arctic Ocean...
CTCTTACTCTCTCTCACGCTCTCTCACGCTCTCTCTCTCTCTCTCTCTCTCTCTCTCTCTCTCTCTCTCTCTCTCTCTCTCCCTCTTTCTCTCTCTCTCTCCCTCCCTCTCTCTCTCTCTCTCTCTTTGTCTCTCTTTATCTCTCTCTCTCTCTCTCTTTGTCTCTCTCTCTAGTTTCAAACGGGTCTCATTGTAAAGAATAAGTATGAAGTGGCACATTAACCCCCACCTCTGGGTATCCGCATCTCTAAGAACAACACTGCAAGAACGATTCACTATAATGCATTATTTGATATAGATAACCTTACCAATGCTGATTTCGAGGATGAGTTTTTTCCTACACTCTTCAAGACTACGAGAAAGCCTTAGCTAATCTGCGTCTGTAAATGAGCAGTCCACATTATAAAAACAAGGCATGCGAACTGGTATTAAAACCATTGGAAGTAAGGTAAGTTTGTTTCACCCTACAACACGCATCCGCATGGCCAAAGCAGAGAACGGATTCTTAAAAAACCTTCTTCTGCATGAAAAAACGTTAAAAAGTGGAGAAAGTTATTGTGATCCTATAGCATTGATCCGTGTTGCCAAAGGAAACAATGGATTGTGAAAAAGCTTCCTGTAGTGAAGCAAAATGCTATTGCTGACTAAGTCGTATTAAAACACAACCGTGCATGCGGTATTAAAATCACTAGTCTGTTACCCTGCAGTATATGTACGAAAAGGCTCTCTCATTCCCTCAGTTGTAATCATGTGTTATTTCTTGCATTAGCGTGGCAAGCAAGGATCGAAGTGAATATCAGAAGTGTTCATTACTACGACGCGCTTCGGCGCTCGAATATCGCCGACAACCAAGCCATTGTTAACATTGTCTCGGTACAAGGCGATAATACAAAAACTAGCAAGATCGCATGCTGGATTAGCGCCGCATGTGTTAAAACCGAAAAGTGCTTGCAACAATTCCTTCCAATGGCTGTCCAAGTTCAGGTACGAGTTCGATGTAACTTGGGCTCGATCGTCGGCTGCATCCGCGAAGAGCGACACAAGGTGGTGGCGAACCTTGCGGCAATCGGTGTCCAAAGAGAGGCATTGCCGGACGCTATCAATCAAGCAATCATTATAACCTCCTGGATTGCCATAGCCAACATCGTAGACTGTGCCATCCACCATGACGCTGCCCAATCCATGCCAGCGCCAGGAGACTTGAGTCATATGTGGAACGCTCCCTTGTGTGCCTGCCTGGGTGTCAAGTAACTCTTGAGCAGTTGCTTGCCATGGTAGTTGACCAGCGACTCTCTCGTAGTAAGTGCACCGAGGATCAGCGTTAGACTTGTGGCAGAGGTGGCCACAATTGTCACAACCGCCGCTCCCGGAGCGGACCGAAGGGCAAACATGTTTGACGTTTGGCCATGCTGTACACTTCGCATAGCACATGGGCGAAGTCGCATGGCAACCCTCGCGGTGGCAAGCGTGACAACCCAATTGTATTTGACACTCGGTGCATTCCGGAGAATTTATAGGTATGATGATGCCTATTGGTAGGCAGAGTTGGCACTCTTCGAACACGCATAGAGGATTGTTGCAAGCATCGTGGCAAGTGTAATGGCAAAAACTACAGCCACGAGTGTGGTCCAGTCCACAGAGGTGAGACGTTTTGGTGCAAGATTTCGGTTCAGACGTTACGGGAAGATCTGCACGCATGCGTTTCGCTGGCGATGCAGATGACAATCTTTCTGCACGGACTGCAGAAACTACACTTATAATTGCATGCTCATTATCACTTGCCGAAGGTTTAGACATGTCTCCTGCTTCTGCAATATGCTCTGTACAATCGTTGCCATCGGTGTTGGCGCCTTCCGTCTCGTGGTGTGCTGCGGACAAGCGCAAGCCGACTCCGATCAGGCCCAGCGCAGCTGCTGCCAATGGCATCTCGACGTTGCTAGCGTCTTCCATCTGTGGTATTTCGGTATTCGTCTCCAATGTAGTTTTTGTTCGCAATCTTTTCCTTGACTGGTACTCGGTCGTGCATGATGGCATTTGGATAGGACGTTCCGTCGGCATTCGTTTATTTGTTTGAGCAATATTACTCGTGTCCATGAAAGAATTATTGTTGCCAGGCTCGAGGAGCACTGGAAGAGCCGCAGCAGTTTGTTGAAGTGGAGCGGCATCGGTCGCTGTGGTAATTCGCACAGATGCTACTTTCGCCGCTTCCTTCCGGAGAGCATCAGGTGCGAAAATATTTTTCACACTTTGGGGAATCTCGGTTGCAAGGTTCTCAATGTATTCTACAAGTCGCGGAAGAGACTTCTTTTCTAATTTCTCAAGCCTGGGAGTTCCTCAACCAAATTTGATATTTTTTTTAGGAGGCTGGGCTTGCATATATTTCGATCAAAAATTTGGGATAAACATTGTAACCCCCCCGGGGATTCGGTGAAGCCTCTGCAATTCATCAAGAAGATATTGTGGGGGACGAGATTCCAGCTCTTTCCTCGTTGCCGGGCGCAAGACGAGGAAACCATTAATATCCTTTGCTCGCGAGATCATCACGTAGGAAGCCAGCCAATGATTGGAAGTAGGCAGATTTGGTGGACGTTGCATGTCCGCTACCACGGCATCGAACGTCCCACCTTGCGCTGTGTAGACAGTTATGGTGTCGGCCGGCAATACTTTAAAAGTCGTTCGACGCACTCGGATATATTCCATTCCACACTGCACTGAGAGGTAGTCGTACGTAGGGCGGATCTGAAACAGGCCACGCCGATCGACATGTTTAGGCAATGAGGCTGGAAGATCACCGCGCGGTAAGATCCAATCCGCTTTCTCCGCACGGAGAAGTAAGCTAACAGGCATATAAACTAATGGGTGTGGTGCTCCAGCAACTAATCGAAAGGGTACGATTTCATCGGGTGCAAGCACGATGCTTTCCACGACGCACGGACATCCCTTCATGATTCCGATACGCACGCAATCCTTTGACGATAGCAGCAGACGCATCCCGACGTAGAGGGGTAGAAAACTGGGTAAGCTTTTTGTGTGTTCTGGATTGACACGGCGCAAAAGATCGGCGCGAAGCGTTGCAGTTAGTTTGGGTTCATCCTCAATACGCACAGCCTCGTCGCGCGCCTGTAAGAGATACAACGGCGTTTGCAATCTTTTCGTTTCTTCTCGCGCTGTTTCCAGAGAGCGCATGGCACGAATCTTATGCCGATGCACTATGAAAGTGACGGGGTGTTGGGTAAATGGCGACGATGTATCCCGTAGGCGAGCGTCGTCTTGGACCATGATGCGCGATGTATAAAGCTCCCACATCTGATCGGAAATTTTCCCGGAGCGCATTTCTGCTTGTAAGCGACCTAAAACTCCAGGTGCGCGTACATTGACATAGAGATTCACCACAATCGTGATGGATCGCCACAATTCAAATCCCTGTCGACCTTCCAAAGCAGCTTGCTCTTTTCGTTTGGTTTGCTGCGCAATTTCAGTGGCATCCTTCTGTGCGGCGCACGCTTCTTCCTCGACTTCCACGTTACCTACTGCGTCTACAGGTAATGCGAGACTCTTGCGTGTGCCATGTGTATCCACGGGTGGCAGTTGTAAAAAATCGCCACAGAGGTTCATAGCTAAGTTTCCAAATCTCACATTAGGTTGCAATTTAGCTTGTCGAAGTCGCACGTCACACTGCAGAAGTTGATCTGCTGACACCATAGAGATCTCATCCACGAAAGCCTGAATCGCACCGGCCCACTGCTTTTGATGGTTGCGCAGAGCAGGTTTGGCAAGCCGTCCCTGCTTCATCCGGAGATTTGTGTTCCCGAAAGGAAGTTTGCAGAGAGCGTGCAATGTATCTCCTCCAAGAAGACGTGCTGCGGCGTTGGACGGTGCCAATTTGCGTACGGAATCAACGCCGGCGAAGAAGACCGTCAAGGCTTCAACCATGCGCAAGACAGCTGTCTTACCCGTGCCTCCAGGTCCCATGATTGCAAGGCAGAAGTCATCGAAAGCAGATTTTGTTTCGGAATCAACATGACGTGGGAGTACGCCCTCGTCACGCCATTTTTTATTCATGTGCTCCTGCAACCAAGCGGCATTCCAGAGGAACGCGCGCGCCTGTTTGACGTTTATGGTGCCAACATCTGGGATATTCACGAGTCCTTCGGAGATAAGAAAGAAGGCATTTTCCATAACGATAGTTTCGGAGGGAAGGTATTCGTTATGCAATTTGCTTATTGACTTCTTCAATGCCTTCCCGAAATCATCGGAATCTTTCTTTCCGAAATCCTTGTCATCTATCTCGGCACGCATGCTGTCGATGCTCTTGAAGAAATCGATTTGTTTTGTCACCGCGGTGAGTGCGTCATCGGCTGCTATTTCGAAGGTGGGATTCGAAGCGCGAACGTTTTCATCCGACGGAAGCTCTCCAAAACAATGCTTGTGTTGTCGTGCGAAATTTTGCCAATAGAGATTTTCACCGCTTCGCACGTTCATGATCAGAGGCGGGTTGTGGAAGTCCTCGATCTGTGATCCAAGTGGAAGAACACCACAATGAGTGGCCAAGGGATCCGACGTTGCCGATTTTGGTTTTTTATTCGGCTTTGCGGCTGGATCATCCAATCTGGAAGCTAGGCCCGCGCCGTCGGGGTTGGGAGGTTCGCTTTGGGCATCGCTGTGAGGCTCTTTCTCGTCCTCGCTATCATCTCGGCCATAGGATTTCTCTTCGTACGCTGGGAGCTGGTGCAAACAAGCAGGAACGTGTAAAGAATCAGAGGTGTGCCTGCGCATAGCGGTTTCGTAGTTCCGAACCTTTTCCTCAATTAAACAAGCCCACCAACCTTCGGAAAAAAAATCTGAAATCTTCGGTCGTTCACTCCTGTATTTTGCAGCCTTTGCACACACATCCACTTCGCGCCATCGCAGATACTCAGATTCCATCATAAGCCATTTATCGTCTGGCGATAGAGTGTCATGGTGATTTTGCATAGCAATACGAACGGTGTCCTCGAAACTGCGATGGGGCCGGAAGAGCATCATGAGAAACGCTCCATAGAAGCCGCGCTCGTAAACTGGAGCGTCAGCGTGTGGTGCTCGCGGTAATTTCCCGAACAATACAGGCACTCGCCAAGCCTCATGCGTGCGCAGCCGATGGTAAAATCCATACTTGTGTATGGGCTTGTTGACAGCATGAAGGAGAGGCAATTCATGTACATGAGCACTACGCAATGGCTGGTGGTCATAGCTTCGCTGGCGCTCCGTCCCAGCAACGGTTTCTAACTCTTCCCAATCCAAACTAGAGGAACTGAGTGTATCACTGGGTTCGCAGGAGGAGAAAAAGAAATAGAGCGGCATCAAATCGAGACGATGGCTCCTGAAACGATAATCAGAAGTATGTATAGCTGGTCGGATGTTGATTACCATGCGTGACGAAGTGTGTCCAGGCTCGAAGAGCACTGGGTCTGCATTCGCATTATTCGGGTTGACACAAGCAAACACTTTTCTTATCAATGGCTGAATTGGAACTGGGTAGAATTTATGGCTGGTGTATTCCATTGGTTTTTGCAACAGGTATGTCAGCATTTCTGGAAAACCTTTATGCATGCGCCTGTTCGTGCAAGCAATCAAGCGATGCAGAATGCTCCGCGCAATGTCATGCGGCGTGAAGTCTCGGCCCGCTTCACGTAGCTCCCTAATTTCGACTTCTTTGCGTCTCATACCGTCGATTAATGTATGCAGCAACCCTTCCATCTGTGGCTCTGTTTTACTCGCATACGAAGCCGAGTAATACTCATGATCGCCCATGGCGTCTAACATAGCGTTGACGACTTCATCACAGGACCCAACATCGCTTGATACCTTCGGCAAACGAAGGAAGCAATTCAAGTCGTGATTGCAAGTTGGTCCGAGCAGCATAGAGGGGGTCATCTTAAAATGGAATGGGTGAGTGACTTCCAAAGCAGGCGCTCCTACGAATGGAGGGCTGCATCTCACCGGTGGTTCACCAGTACCATTCCATCGCTCACACAATTCGTGTCCATGTGTCATTCTAGCCACGGGCTCATTTTTTGCCGAAACGCAACGTGCCCAGTGCCAAAAGTACATTCTGCAAAATCCTCGGCGACCGATGCGGCCTTTGTGGCAAACATCGGGTCTGCAGACATGGTTACCACTTTTCCTCGTTGCGACGGCGACCTCGCCGACGAAGCGCGATGCCCACGTGCCTGCGTCAATACTGGCGTTCGCATGCATGGAAGAAGGGAAGAAGCTCATCTTCTTGCCACGATCCGTGACGTCCGGCAGCGCAGTCAAGCCTCTGCCAAGGAGTTGTGCTTTTACCGATTCATGGACACGAGATTCACCGATCATTCCGCGTTGTTTTGTTGTCAAAGGTAGCAATGGCGCTTCACGCAAGGCTGCCATTGCGGCTGGATGGTGCAAAAAATGCGCAAAAGCTTCGGTGCTCCGAAAACAAATACTCGCCACAAACCACCATACGCGACGGAAAATATCTGGCAAGACATCGTCACGCAGCAGATCCTGCGGATGCGCGAAGCCAAGCAATTGCACTAACATGTGCGTGTGCAGTGTTTTTCTCCTCTGTGGTTCGACAACTCCAAAGTAAGCCCGGACATAACCAAAGACTCCCGGCAATTCATTCGCTGCAATGTTGTCGGCATTTTCTCCAGGCTTGGCAGCGCAATTAAATAGCAGACGGATCACTAGTTTGACTGTCCAGTGAAAACACTTCGTACCCACAATCGGATTTTGTGCTACCAGGTAATGCAATTTTCTTGGATGCGCGCCGAGTAAGTCAGTCACATATTGTTCTGCCTCAACGTCACTGAAATCCAACGAAAATTCCTTCTGGATTTTGCCCTCGCCGTGTAACAAAGAGAGCGTCAGGGGGCTTCGTATGTCGTGTGGATTGAGTGTAAAGAACAGCGAAGAACATCCTGAGTGGATGCGCATAGCGATGAATTTAGGGATCAGATTATCCTTCTCAGCTTCCGATCCGCGTACTCTTCGTTGGATGACCTGCATCTGCTGGAATGTTTTCTCGATTGGTTTTTCCAACTTTTTCTCACGGAGGAGTTCTTTGACACTGTTCACGTCGCCGCTACTGAGCGCGTGCGCCACCAATCCATCAGCAGTGAGTTTGGAAATGTCTTCCAAATTACCTTTTGACAATGCATAAAAGGAATCTTCCTGGAATTGGTGTTTGTAATAAAGCTCCACGGCATTTACCTGATCGCGTCGCAGGAAGATATTGTAGAGTGATGCGATGAATTCAACATCTGTTCTCCAATGGTCTGCGTCCGCGCGCGTCAGTAAACACTTGGCCCACCTCCATGGCGGCAGGTTTGTCAAACGTTCGCTGCATTTCTCCGCACAATCTCCACGAGGAAACAATCTTACGAAACAAGAATACCAAAACAGTGGATCGCGATTGTTGAGGAAGGTGTTGGCTTGCACTGTCGTTTGGATGGTCTCCTCCGATCGTTCCTGCGCAGCGAGGTCCTCTAATTTCTTATGGACAGCGTCATGGTGTATCTTAGAAAGAGCCTCCACAGCGGTGGACACAGCAACAGCTCTCTCTCTTAACAACACCGTCTGGTCGGACTCATCCCCCGTGCGTTTGAGACGCTGCAGCTCCTGCGTACACATCTGTGCAACTTTGTACTTCTTCATAATTGTATCCCACAACTGTAACGGTGCAATGTCGTCAACACCTCCATCAAGCACCCCTCCGCTATTCGCACCAGCATCATCTGGAAGCCCGGTGACGCTATCCTCACAAGTGTCTTCCGCCTCGTTTTCTTGCGGTACGCATTGTGCAGGGCCCGCGACAATCACTGACGCATGCTCTGGCGCAATACGCGCCGCAGCCTGCAGAAGCTCCGCAGGCACTCCCCCAGTATCCGAACCAACACTCTGACGGTATTCCTTCAAAAGGGCTTCCAAACCAGGATCCAAAGCGCCGGACTCCCAAGAATCGTGGTATTTTGTAGCTTCCATAAAAGGCCAGGAATTTACAGACAACCAAAGGAATGCATCACGAAGTTTTACCACGGACACACGCAAATCTTTCTCGTGTCGCAAGGCCTCTCGGTTCTCGCCGACAAATTGAACGATTATCGTTTTCGCTAAGGAAATAGGTGACATGCCTACGGCTCGAATGGCGGCGTCAGGATTCTGTGGGTACGCCACGACATTCTTCTGATGGTATAGCGGTGCTTCTCCTGCTGTAGTTGGCGCGTAACTGCTCCGGTCCAGAAAAACTCGTTTTACACTCACGTACACTCGTGCCAGATTGATCACTTTAGCCTCGCTGTAAGATAATGCAGCAAGCTGTGGCGGATCGGGGCCGCGCCATAATCCATTTGCACGTGCTTCCGCAGGCATTCGCGGCGCCGGTCGCTTATCTTTTCCAGACGTGTGCGATAGAGCTTCGTAACAGCGGCGGCACAAGTGGCAAGTAATGGCACCATCATCGTTATAGGACAATGTTTTGGACGCATACAGTAACCAGCGACACCCTTCGCGCCCCGGAGCTGGCACACTATCCAATTGAAGATCACGCTGCACATTCTCAATATAGACACTGACTCTTCGATGCCACGCTTGTGCAGCTTCAACGGAAACGAATCTTTGTGGAGTCGGGTCTCCAGGCTCAACGAGCACTGGGTCGGTAACTCTAGAAATCTCCTCGCGCGCTTCTGCTAACCTCTCGTCCGAGAGAAAAAATCTTTGAAGATAACGATCAATGGAAAACATTTCGTTGATTGCGTCGCACCAGGTTTGGCGATGTACTTCCCACGCAGCTGCATCCCAAGGAAGCCAAGCAGGGGGATCCACTGCAGATGGTGGTGGCAGCTGCACCTCGCGAAGTTTGCAGATACGTTTCTGTCGCGCACAACTGGCACAGGGTAATTCCCTGAAGTTTTGATCGGACATCTCGAGAGTGAACGCTGCAAGGCGACTCCTCAAAATCTGCGGTGTGATCTGCTGCGGCCACTCAGCAAGGGTCCGTGCAAACACTTCATGTCGGTACTCCTGGATCGAAGAAATCTGGTGAACGGATAAGAGATGGCTCTGCAACGTATCTTTGGGGACGGGCTGCAAACATAGCCGGCAATGAGAGGGATCTAGATACGCTGGGTCATCTTGATATGAAGTCATTGGAGGGAGATTTCTCTTCGGAAGCAAAAGTAATTGCAACGCAGGGTCGCTTTCCGCCCATTCTTGTTGCGTGGAAACCTTTTTAAGGTAGGCTTCACTTTCATCGCGCACGATATTGTAATGAGCCTGCGGCGACAAATTTACTACACACGATTTACAACAATGCATATATTTTCTCTCAGTTTGCGCAGGTTGCGAACCGCATTGGATACAGTTCTTGCCATTGTTTCTCCAACATGTGTGACATTGCAAGTTGCCGGAACTAATTGCTTCTGCGCACTCGTTGCAATGATAGCTCAAACGTGTACAGCCTTCCACAGAACAGTCGTGCCAATCAAGAGACAAGCTTCCTCGAAACCCATAACAATATTGACAGGCCTGAGAGGTACTGCCAAAACACTGCGTGCACAATTCAGATCGCAACTGAACGTCCGAGCTGCAAGCTGCGCACCACATTATTGCATTGGTTCTACACGCACTACAAAGAGTAAGGCTCTTTTCCGTGTTCATCTGTTTGCACATGTTACAATGTCTGTCACGGAAGCACGGCCGACAAGACCTGTAATACTTTAGATAGTCTCGTGCTCTCCCACCGCTGCAAAAAATGCATACGTGTTCCTTCTTCCAACAAGTCTTACACAGCATTCTAGGCGACGAGAACTCCAACGATTTGCAAGCCATACACAAGTCTATTATTTGCGTGCATTCAGTGCCAACACATTTATGGCGCATAGAATTCATTTGAGTTTGGAGGCCGCAATGATGGCATGGCCGGCCTTTGTTTGTCTCGTAACAAAAAGGGCAGCATTGAGATTGCCGCTGTTCCTCTGTGGTGCAGCGTAAACACCACGAAGCCAATTGCTCCGCATTCGCACCTTGCGCGAGTCGGCGACAGCAACATGAGACACATACAACCGCGTCGGATTCCGTGTTGAACTCACCGCACCCATTGCACCCACGCGCTTTGTGACACGGACGACAAAATCCTTGTTTGAGTTCTCTCATCTCGCCGCAATATCCACATTCGGCTTGGCGTTTCTTCTGTTTTGCCGCGTACAACCGCGGGCAGCTCTCCCGATAACAAATCTTGCAATAAGGATTGCCCTTCGAATCCACATACCCGGACTGTGCGGCCACACGAGGACGATGATTCCCGCAACACCATCCCGCCGCTGGCGTTTTCGTGTGCGTTTGTTTGTCTTTTGTCGACTTCTTAGGCGCAGCCTCACCGATTATGATGAGGGAAAACAACAAGAAAGCTGTAACATACCCCATGCTCGAGGACGACTCGGCTCGAAGAGCACAAGGGCAATACAAGCGATGTTCAAGGCTTGAACAGAGAACTACGAATCACTGCAAGCATGTAGCATACGTTACATAACGACACCCAACCAGTATAAACGTTATTTGCATACAACACTTTAGCATATACACACAGACTGATGGTAAATGTTTTAAAGAAGATGTATTCTTTCACGGTTGTGATCCAGGCACGAAGTGCACTGGGGAACACATGTGTAAACAATTGGGCAATGCCTTAACGAAGATGATGGGGCGACGCCATTGTGGGGATGACGGGGCAATGCCATAGAGGAGATGGGGCAACGTCATGGTGAGCATGGGGCAATGCCATAAAGAGATACATATATCCGCCACCGTTATATATATATATATATACAGTATATACAATATCGGGGCAATTTAGAGTCACGTCACCGAGAAAAGCACCAAGGAAAGCAAAAGCACTAAGCGGAAGCGTGAAGCAAAAGGCAGTAAAAGAGCAACACGGAGAAGCAAGAGAAAGCGAGAGCTAATATTGTATATTATGTATTATTGTAGGCCCCAGACGTCTGTTGTGACATCTGACGAGCCAGTAATATATATCTTGGAATAATATCCGCCACCTCAATAACATTTGAATATTTGCTCGTGCTGCTTGCAGCCACCCTACAAAGAGGCAGAGCTGCGGTGAGAAGCCACCCTACAAAAGAGGCAGAGCTTCGGCATGTGAATGGAAAGGGGCACTTGCGGCTTTGTGAGGTTCTTAAGTCGCAGCCACGGAACTGTCTAGTCAGTCACGACAATATCGGGGCAATTTAGAGTGACGTCACCGAGAAAAGCACCAAGGAAAGCAAATGCACCAAGCGGAAGCGTGA